>ULRB01094110.1_pt1 | contig 37565 bp, 33 predicted proteins | sample 1955051 | NCBI WGS metagenome assembly ULRB01 (sample SAMEA4835671, study PRJEB28245) | human gut metagenome | biome: gut microbiome; material: fecal sample | place: Denmark | collected 2008 | reverse complement strand
ATCTTCCACATGGAGGCCGGCAACCGCTGCAAGGACGAGTGTCTCCCGGAGGAGACGAACCGCCGCATAGTTGACATCATCTCGGATGTCAATCTGGCATATTCAGAACATGCGAGAAGGTACCTCGCCGAGTGCGGCCTGCCGAAGGAGCGGACCTACGTGACCGGGTCGCCGATGGCCGAGGTGCTGCACCAGAACCTCGCCGAGATCGAGGCCTCGGATATTCATAAGCGGTTGGGGTTGGAGAAGGGAAAGTATATTCTTTTGTCCGCCCACCGCGAGGAGATCATAGACACCGAGAAGAACTTCCGGAGCCTCTTCAATGCGGTAAACGCGATGGCAGCCAAGTATGACATGCCGGTTTTATATTCATGCCACCCGAGGTCCCGCAAACGCCTGGAACAGAGCGGCTTTAAGCTCGACCCACGTGTCATCCGGCATGAGCCTCTCGGATTCCACGACTACAACTGCCTCCAGATGAACGCCTTCGCCGTGGTCAGCGACAGCGGCACCCTGCCTGAGGAGAGCAGCTTCTTCACGAGCGTCGGCCACCCATTTCCGGCCGTGTGCATCCGCACCAGCACCGAGCGCCCCGAGGCCCTTGACAAGGCCTGCTTCATCCTCGCCGGCATCGACGAGAGGAGCCTTCTGCAGGCCGTGGACACCGCCGTGGAGATGAACCGCGCCGGTGACTTCGGCCTTCCCGTCCCGACCTACACCGACGAGAATGTCTCCACCAAGGTAGTCAAGATCATCCAGTCCTACACCGGCATCGTCAACAGGATGGTCTGGAGGAAGTCATAAAACTCATGCAAAATGTTGTGCACAATATGGGTGCATGATACAGGGAAAAATTGCACTATTTGAGTGCGATTGCTATCTTTGCAATAGTATTGCATAGATATACAAAATTAATTGAGTATGGTTGACGAGGCGTTATACGAATACATGCGTTTGCAGCTGGAACTTACGACCAGCAGTTTTCACAGGTATCTTTATGAACGTGTGAACTGGACTTCCCGTATGATCGCGATCACAGGGGCAAGAGGAGTCGGCAAATCCACGATGATCCTGCAATATCTTAAGGAACAGGCTTCGGATTGCAAGTTTCTATACATATCCGCTGACCATACATATTTCAGCACTCACTCTCTCGTCGAGGTTGCGGATGAGTTCTCGAAGGATGCTGGCCATTTGCTCGTCATAGACGAAGTTCACAAGTATTCTGACTGGTCCCGCGAACTCAAGCAGATATATGACACTCATCCGGACATGAGGGTGATTTTCTCAGGATCTTCCATACTGGACATCATGGACGGTGTCGCTGATCTCAGTCGAAGGGTACTACCTTATACGCTGTATGGTTTGTCCTTCAGAGAGTATCTGGAACTGTTTCACAACATAAACGCATCTAAGTATTCACTTGACGAGATACTCGCGGGCAAGTCACGTATTGACGGTGTGCTTCATCCTCTCCCTCTTTTCAGACGTTACCTTGCAGAGGGCTACTATCCATTTGCATTGGAGGGAGATTTCCCGATGAGGATGCAGAATGTCATAACAAAAACGATAGAATCAGACATCGCACAGTATGCCGAACTAAAGGCGCCGACAGCAAAAAAACTAAAAAAGATGCTGGCTGTTATCTCGACACTTGCTCCGTATAAACCTAATGCGGATAGCCTTGCGTCTGAAATCGGAGTCAGCCGAAACAGCGTCTCAGACTATCGCGCGTTGCTGGAGAAGGCTCAGCTGATAGGTCAACTTAGGGACGATACGGGAGGAATGAGGGGACTGGGCAAAGTGGAGAAGGTCTATATTGACAACCCAAGTCTGATGACAGTCTTGTCCGGAGGGAAAGCTGACATAGGGAACATGAGGGAAACTTTTTTCTACAACCAGATGCGTGTGGAGAATGATGTGGTTTCCTCACGTCAGTCTGATTTCGTCATCGGTGACCGCACATTCGAGATCGGTGGCCGGAATAAAGGAAAAAGACAGATTGAGGACCTTCCGGATTCCTATATCGTAAAGGATGACATTGAATTCGCTCACGGCAACACGCTGCCCCTTTGGTCTTTCGGCCTAAATTACTGATAGCAGACGCGGCTATTTTGACCACATGGATCTTTAATTATATTAACACAATAGCAATGGAACTTAATGGTTAGTGGTCAAATTTTGGACCCGGAGAAAGGCCCCTTACCTTAGCCGGAAAAACGAGACCAATGTACAGCAGCGAAGACCTCTTCGAGGACGTGGTGACAGGCGGCAGGAAACATCTTGGACACCTGAGGCTGTCGCCAGCGTAGAAAAAGTAAAAAAATAATCAACAAGTAATACCAAAAACGGACAATCATTGGCCTGGTGACGGGTCGAGCGGACGCTATGTCTCTGACTTTGAGCATAGTCCAAAAATTGACCACTAACTGAAGGCTCTATGATTTCAAACAACATTTGGTCCTCTTCGCCTTTGAACACGGCCAGAATGGAGACATTCTCGTTCAAAAGGCTCCTGCTTGTACGATAGGTACTCAGGCCGAGGCAGTATGTGAACTATTCGGTGGGAAGAAAGAAGACATAAAGGTAATCGGTATTCGTCACGGAGAGAAGATGTATGAAACCCTTCTTACTAAGGAGGAATGTGCTAAAGCGGAAGATATGGGCAACTTCTATCGTGTACCGGCAGATAATCGTACTTTGAATTACGATAAGTTCTTTACCGAAGGCAATAAGAAGGCCGTAACTATCGACGAATTTAACTCCGACAACACCTATCGTCTGAACCTCGAGGAAACTAAGGCTAAAATTGCCTCTCTTGAATATATTCAGAATGAACTTAACGGAATCTCAAATCTCGTCAAGTAATGAGGATACTCGTAACCGGTGCTAAAGGGTTCGTAGGAAAGAATCTTTGTGCACAACTGAATAACATAAAAGAGGGAAAGGCTAAATGCTATGGAGACCTCGTAATAGACGAAGTCTTCGAGTACGATATCGATTCTACTCCGGAAGAACTTAACGAGTGGTGTCAGAAATGTGACTTCGTATTTAATCTCGCCGGTGTAAACCGTCCTAAGGACCCGGAGGACTTTATGAAGGGCAACTTCGGTTTTGCCAGCACCCTTCTTGACACCCTTAAGAAATACCGAAACAAGGCCCCTGTGATGCTCTCCAGCAGTGCCCAAGCCTCTCTCACAGGCCGTTTCGGCAACAGCGAGTACGGACGAAGCAAAAAGGCTGGCGAAGACCTCTTCCTTCAGTACGGAGCGGAGAATGGGGTGAAGGTCCTGGTTTACCGTTTCCCTAATCTCTACGGCAAATGGTGCCGTCCGAACTACAACAGTGCAATCGCTACCTTCTGCAACAATATCGCCAATGACCTTCCTATTACCGTCAATGACCCGAGTGTAGAACTGGAGGTTCTTTACATCGATGACCTTGTAGAGGAGATGATTTGCGCACTTAAATGCGAAGAACATCACTGTGAATTCGAGGGTCTGGAGGTGCTTCCGAACCCGGAAGGCAGGTACTGCTACTGCCCTGTTACCCACAAGGCAACACTTGGAGAAATCGTTGATCTGCTCCATCAGTTCAAGGAGATGCCTAAAACCCTGATGATACCTGAGATTCCCGCTGACAGCTTTGCCAAGAGGCTTTACAGCACTTATCTGAGTTACCTTCCGAAGGAAGGCGCAATCTTCGACTTGAAGATGAACGTGGATGACAGAGGATCCTTCACCGAACTGGTTCACACCCTTAACTGCGGCCAGGTCAGCATCAACATCAGCAAACCGGGAATCACCAAAGGTCAGCACTGGCACCATACCAAATGGGAGCAGTTTATCGTGGTCAAAGGCCACGGGCTGATACAGCAACGCAAGGAAGGCACTGACGAGGTGATTGAATTCGAGGTGAGCGGTGACAAGATTCAGAGCGTAATAATGCTCCCTGGCTATACCCACAACATCATCAATCTTTCAGAAACTGAAGACCTCGTGACGGTGATGTACTGCAACGAAATTTTCAATCCGGAAAGACCGGATACTTTCTTTGACCCAGTAAAATAGAAATACAATGGCACAATTTAAGAATAACGGCAAACTCAAACTCCTTATTATTGTCGGCACCCGTCCGGAAATCATCCGACTTGCAGCGGTCATCAACAAATGCCGCAAGTATTTTGATGTGATTCTCGCACACACCGGCCAGAACTACGATTACAACCTCAATGGAGTGTTCTTCAAAGACCTTAAGCTGGCTGACCCTGAGGTGTATATGAATGCAGTGGGTGCAGATTTGGGCGAGACTATGGGCAATATCATTGCCGAGAGCTACAAACTGATGGTAGAGACCAAGCCTGACGGAGTTCTTGTCCTGGGTGATACCAACAGCTGCCTTAGCGTGATTGGAGCCAAGAGACTGCATATCCCTATCTTCCATATGGAAGCCGGTAACCGCTGCAAGGATGAATGCCTGCCGGAGGAGACCAACCGCAGGATTGTGGATATCATTTCCGATGTGAATATGGCCTACAGCGAGCACGCACGCCGTTATCTTGCTGACTGCGGATTGCCGAAGGAGCGTACATACGTTACGGGCTCTCCTATGGCTGAGGTACTGCACGAGAATCTTGCAGAGATTGAGGCCAGCGATGTTCACAAGAGACTTGGTTTGGAGAAGGGAAAGTACATTTTGCTCAGCGCACATCGTGAGGAGAATATCGATACCGAGAAGAATTTCCTGAGTCTTTTCAATGCTATCAATGCTATGGCTGAGAAGTACGATATGCCTATTCTTTACAGTTGTCATCCGAGGTCAAGGAACCGTCTTGCCGCTTCTGGATTTCAGCTTGATCCGAGGGTGATTCAGCACGAGCCTCTTGGATTCCACGATTACAATTGCCTTCAGATGAATGCTTTTGCTGTGGTGAGTGACAGTGGTACCCTTCCGGAGGAGTCATCTTTCTTTACCTCTGTGGGGCATCCTTTCCCTGCTGTCTGCATACGCACCAGCACTGAGCGGCCTGAGGCTATTGATAAGGCTGATTTCATTATTGCGGGAATTGACACAAAGTCTCTCCTCCAGGCAGTTGATACTGCTGTTGAGCTCTGCAGAGATGGCAGTCACGGTATTCCTGTGCCGGATTATGTTGATGAGAATGTCAGCACGAAGGTGGTGAAGATTATTCAGAGTTATGTGGGGATTGTGAATAAGATGGTGTGGAGGAAGGAGGACAATAGATAACACAAAGCGGCAAGATATGATAAAGGCATTTATTTCACATAGTAGCAGACAGAAAGATTTCGCAATCAAGTTGTATAATCTAATAGGGCGAGATTACTGCATCATTGATTGTTTTGATTTCGAGCCTGCGTTCAAATCAATTGATGAAATCTACCGAAAAATAAACGCCTGTACTATATTTGTTTTGCTGATATCTCGAGAGTCGCTTCAATCTGAATGGGTTGAGAAAGAGATAAGTGCAGCTATCAAAAAGTTTGCACCCTCACAATTCGAGCGTTTCTGGCCGTATATCATAGACACCGCTCTGGAACTTGAGGAATGCCCGGAGTGGATTCGGGTCAAAGAGTGCTTCAATCTCCGCAAGTTTACTAGTCCTGAACTACTTAAGTTAGATATTGAACAAAAGTTTCGGAGGATTATTTGGAGAGAGAATCCTGACATAAAGATTCGCGAAACGGAGCTGATTGGTCGTCACGAAGAACTTTGCCAGTTCGAGCAACTACGCTATTCAATGAATGGGCAGAATCTTCGTGCATTGATAATATCCGGGAGACAAGGTGTAGGAAAGGATGCCTTTGCAAGACAGTGTCTTAGCAAACTAGGACGGCCCGTTGAGATGGAGCCTTGCCGTATATCGCTCGATGTTAAGAATGGCCTAGAGGACTTTATTATTCAGTTAAATCTTTTACTTGCACAATACGACGATTCACAAATAAAGACATATCTTGCTGGAAGTTATCAAAGGAAAATTGACGTTGCTATTTCAATGCTCAACCAGTTGTTTGATATGCGGCAGGTCATTTTTGTGGATGACAATATGGCTTGTGTATTGCCAGATAAGAGTGTTCCCAATTGGCTTACCGATATCGTATCTGACGATACGCTCAATAAACAACTTGCTCTGTTCATAAAGTCACGCCTGGCACCCAACTCTTATGTGGCAAGTGAGGTTCCTACACTAGCGCATATACACATTAATCCACTCAGTAAGCTGGACCGCAAAAAGCTGTTCTATAGCCTTGCCCAGAGTTATCATTTGGATTCCGGATTTCGTGATAGTGATGTTGATTATTTTGTTGAAAGATTGCTTGAATCACCTTCACAGATACACGAAGCTGTAAAAGTCATATCACAACACGGGATTGTAAAGGCAAAGACAGACATCGCAAAGCTGATAGAAATAGGAGACGAAAAGGCAAAGCCACTTATTGATCATTTTAAGAATAATTCTCTTTCGCTGAATATTCTTTGCATTTTGGCAAGGTTTGAATTCCTTAATTTTACCACTCTGGAAGCAATATTTGAGGATAACTTAGAAAACTTGCATAATGCGATTTCTGACTTAATGGTCCGTGGAGTAGTTTCTACATTTGGACCTTCTGAAGAATGTATTAGACTTGACCATTATTTGTGCGACTATATACGTCGAAACCACATTCGACTTCCTAAATGCTTGGAAGTAATTGTGAACGAGGTGATTGAGAAGAGGATTGTCAATGCCAACATAACCAAGGATGTATCATTATATTTCTACAATCTTCAGCAGAAGATAATGAAACAGCAGTATGCAAGCGACAGTTTCCTGGTTCCATCCGTGCTGATAAAGGCTGTAATAGAAGCATACAATGAGCGTAACTACAAACTCGTCATCAGCATATGCGAGAAGATTAGAAATGACGGGTATTTCTGGAACGACGATGTTAATAGAGAATTGCTGTACTGGTACTGTCTGTCGCTTTGCCGTTCCTTAAAAGAAGATGCTCGCAACAAAGACAAATTCTGGGAATCGGTTAATCAGATAGATGGCGCAGACAATTATTTTCTTAAGGGCTTTTTCTTCCGCAACGACGAGCAATACCCCAGAGCCGAGAAATGCTTCAAGCAGGCCTTGGATAAGAACTCTAATATGGACAGAGCGAAACGCGAACTTGTGACTGTCTTGCTAGAACAGGGAAAATTTGACGATGCTTTGATGTGGGCCAAAGAAAACTATGAGCACGATAAGGGGGAGAACACATATCATATCTATGCATATTTTAGATGTCTTGTAAGAAAAAGTGGTCTTACTTCAGGAGACAGGGAACAGTTAAAAATCCTTATGGAACAAGTGCAGGACAGTTATTCTGACAAAAAAGATGAGTTGTATGCTGCGATGGAGATAAGCTATGCAACTTATATAGACAGGAAGCCACCTCTTGAAATGCTTCAGCTCATAGAAGAAAAAGAAAATGCATTCTCGAATTCAGTGAATGTCTCAAGAGCTGCGAATGAATACAGGAAGAGGCAGTCATTGATGTAGTATTTTTCTATTGCATAGAACGAGGTTCAAAGTATACTGGAGAGTATTACTGGCCTTTTTATGGGAAATAATAGGGTCTGTCGGGAAATGTAAAAAAACAACTAATAAGTTGATAGCCATTGTGTTTATTATTTCTCATCTCTAACATGGAGAACAATAGTTCTTCCAACAGTAGGTTGGAAGCTGTATTTGGAGAATTACATAATCAATCTGTATGTCTATAGTGCGTATTATTACTATTTCGCTCCATGCGATGGCAGAGAACTTCGGACTTGTCAGAAAGAGCACTACTGTCTGAGGCGAGTCAAGGCCCGGACGAAGCTGACGGAAATCCTGTACATCTTCTTCGGCATCCACACAGCAAACGTGGTGCAGCTGGCAGACAGGATAGAGCAGAGAGCACAGCTGGCGGCCTCCTGAAACGAAAATATACACATAGAAAAGTGCTTTCAAGGGGGAACTATGCCTCTGTCATAGAGAATGGACAAAAAATCCGGTCGAAACGACCGGAATGAGATATAAAAACGTAAATTTGATGGACTGAAAGCAGAAACGGATGGGATCAGTCGGCTGCTTCGGTCAAAACAAAAACAAAAAAACGACAATCCCTAATTAGGGACTGTCGGGAAATGTTAATCTTTTCCTAACGGATTGATTGCTAATGTGTTAAATATTTTGTATCTTTGATATATAAAGAAAAATTCCTCCAACAGGCCGTACAAAGCTGAATTTGGAGGAATCGCAAAATTAATCTGCATGTCAAGTACGAAATTTTGCTGAACTAGCACCAATTATTGGATTCTCGGAGTTCGATTTTTATGACCTCTATAGGTCAACGTTTGAAAAGAGTGAATTGGGCAGGATGAAGAAGCTGCTTCCGCTCCATGCGATGGCAGAGAACTTCGGACTCGTCAGTAAGAGCCTGAGAGCGAAACTTGGACGTAAGTCATACTTCACAGCTGAGGCGGGTCAAGGCTCGGACGAAGTTGACGGAAATCCCGTACATCTTCTTCGTCATACACACAGCAAACGTGGTACAGCTGGCGGATAGGATAGAGTAGAGAGCACAGCTGGTGGCCTCTTGAAAAGAAATTATGCACAAAGAAATGTGCTTTCACAGAGGAAACTACACCTCTGTCATAGAGAATGGACAAACAATCCGGTCGAAATGACCGGGATGAGATAAAAATTTAGATTTGATGGCCCGAACGCAGAAACGGATGGGACCAGTCGGCTGCGTCGGTCAAATTGAAATCATTAAACGACAATCCCGATAGTATTCACTTTTACAAGACAACAGCGTTACAAAGAACTATTAACAATATACTCTATGAAAGGTATAGTATTAGCAGGCGGCTCAGGCACTCGCCTTTATCCAATCACAAAAGGCATTAGCAAGCAACTTATGCCTATTTATGATAAACCTATGGTTTATTATCCAATCAGCGTGCTGATGCTCGCTGGGATCAGGGATATTTTGATTATCTCTACACCTTATGACTTACCAGGATTCAAACGGCTCCTTGGAGACGGCTCGGATTATGGTGTACACTTCGAATATGCTGAGCAGCCTTCTCCAGACGGTCTGGCTCAGGCATTTACCATCGGAGCTGATTTCATAGGTAATGATAGTGCCTGTCTTGTCCTTGGTGACAATATCTTCTACGGTAGTTATTTCACATCGAAACTGAAAGAAGCTGTCCGTAGGGCCGAAGAGGATGGACTTGCAACAGTATTTGGGTATTGGGTAGATGACCCTGAGCGCTATGGCGTCGCCGAATTCGACAAAAATGGCAACTGCATCTCACTTGAAGAAAAGCCGGCAAATCCAAAGAGCAACTACGCTGTTCCCGGCTTGTATTTCTATCCTAACAAGGTAGTGGAAGTCGCTAAGAATATCAAGCCATCTGCTCGTGGAGAATACGAAATTACCACTGTCAATCAGGTGTTTCTTGCAGCACATGAGTTGAAAGTTCAGCCACTTGGCCGTGGATTCGCTTGGCTTGACACCGGCACACACGACAGTCTCTCTGAAGCATCAACTTTTGTTGAGGTAATTGAAAAACGTCAGGGTTTGAAGATTGCCTGTCTTGAGGCAATTGCATTTAGACGCGGATGGATTACAGAAGAAAGGCTGCGCGAATTAGCCCAACCTATGTTAAAAAACCAATATGGTCAATATTTACTCAAAGTTATTGATGAAAAGAAGATGGATGTTGATTCTGATACATTAGCTAGAAGATATGAATAGAAGTATTGTTATCACCGGTGGCGCAGGATTTATCGGCAGCCACGTAGTACGACTTTTCGTAAACAAGTATCCGGATTATAAGATTATCAATCTGGACAAACTCACCTATGCGGGAAACCTCTCCAATCTCAAAGATATTGAGGATAAGCCGAACTACAAATTCGTAAAGATGGACATCTGCGACTTCGATGCATTTTACAAACTGATGCAGGACGAGCAGGTAGATGGTATTATCCATCTTGCAGCTGAGTCCCACGTGGATAGGTCTATCAAGGATCCGTTTACTTTTGCCCGTACCAATGTGATGGGAACATTGAGCCTGCTTCAGGCGGCTAAACTGTACTGGGAGAGCCTTCCTGAGAAGTATGAAGGAAAGAGATTCTATCATATATCCACGGACGAGGTCTATGGAGCACTTTCAATGAACCATCCTGAGGGCATCGAGCCGCCTTACACTACAAAGGCATCTTCTGCCCAGCATCACGAAGCTTATGGAGATGATTTCTTCTATGAGACCACGAAGTACAATCCTCACAGTCCTTATTCAGCAAGCAAGGCTTCCAGTGACCACTTTGTTCGCGCATTCCACGATACCTATGGCATGCCTACCATCGTGACTAACTGCTCGAACAATTATGGGCCTTACCAGTTCCCGGAGAAATTAATTCCTCTGTTTATCAACAATATCCGTCATCGCAAGCCGCTTCCTGTTTATGGAAAGGGTGAAAATGTGCGTGACTGGCTTTTCGTTGAGGATCATGCACGTGCTATTGACTTGATTTTCCATAAGGGAACCATCGCCGAGACTTACAATATCGGTGGTTTTAACGAGTGGAAGAACATCGATATCATCAAGGTTGTTATCAATACCGTTGACCGGCTTCTTGGCCGTCCTGAGGGCGCAGACCTGGATTTGATTACCTATGTGACTGACCGTCTTGGCCACGATGCCCGTTATGCTATTGATTCTACCAAGTTGCAGAAGGAACTCGGTTGGGAGCCTAGCCTTCAGTTTGAGGAGGGGATTGAGAAGACAGTGAAGTGGTATTTGGAGAATCAGGAGTGGATGGATAATATCACTTCTGGTGAGTACGAGAAGTATTATGAGAGTATGTATTCGGATAGATAATAAAAGTAAGTAATATATTATGGATAATAAACTAATTACAGTTACTAGTCCTCTTCTTCCGGACTTGGATGAGTTCCACGAACTCCTTAAGCAGATTTGGGACTCAAAGTGGATTACAAATAATGGACAGTTCCATAAGCAACTGGAGGCAGCTCTCCGGGAGTACCTTGGTGTTCCGCAAGTAAGCCTCTTCACAAATGGAACACTTCCATTGCTCACAGCGCTTCAGGCCTTGAGAATCACCGGCGAAGTCATCACCACCCCATATTCATTTGTGGCTACTACCCACTCCATCTGGTGGGCAGGATGTAAACCTGTATTCGTGGATATTGATCCTCGCACAGGCAATCTCGACCCGGAGAAGATTGAGGCAGCCATCACACCTAAGACCACAGCTATTATGCCAGTGCATTGCTATGGCAAGCCTTGTGATGTGCGACGAATCAAGGAGATAGCCGATACCTATGGATTGAAGGTTATTTATGATGCGGCCCATGCTTTTGCCCTTGAGATTCCAAAGCATGAGGCTGATTATAAACGAGCCTTCGATGAGGCTCGTAATGCACTTGAGCCTTGTACTCCGATTAAGAGGGAGGAACAAAAGGTTGAAACAGAAAGCATCCTCAACTGGGGGGATATGTCAACTTTGAGTTTCCACGCTACCAAGGTATATAATACCATTGAGGGTGGAGCCATGATTACGCATGATCCGGAGACGAAGAAACGCATTGACTATTTGAAGAATTTCGGTTTTGCCAATGAAGTGACTGTTGTAGGCCCAGGTATCAATTCTAAGGTTGATGAGATGCGTTCAGCTTATGGACTGTTGAATCTCAAGCAGGTAGATGCAGCCATTGCCGCCCGTCAGCAGGTTGCCATTAAGTATCGTGAAGCACTTCGAGATGTGGAAGGTATCACTTTCTTCGACGATATGCCAGGAGTGAAGCACAACTACTCTTACTTCCCAATCTTCATCGATGAAAAAGCTTTCGGCATGAGTCGCGATGCCCTTTATGCGAAGATGAAAGAAGCTAATGTACTCTCTCGCAGATACTTCTATCCGCTCATTTCCGAGTTTTCAACCTACAGAGGTCTGGAGAGCGCAAATCCCGCCAATCTTCCTAATGCTCATAAGATGGCGGACAGTGTATTGTGTCTGCCGATGCATCACGAGCTGTCAGATAATGATATTCAGAGAACACTGGAGTGCATCTTTAATTAAGGATAGTTTTATATATGGATTTACACGCTAAAGAATTAAGAGAACAGTTTTGGAAAACTGATGCTCTTAATGGCTCGCCAATAGGAACACCATACAAAGAAATAGAGTTCTTGTCTGAATCTTCTAAGAACGATGGTGAAAGAGTAAGAAGGGATAAACTTCACCATATACTTGAATATGCTATAAATAATTGTCCTTTTTATAGTAGTGGGGGCAAATACAATTCAGATGACTTAAATAGTTTCCCTGTAATGAACAAGCTCAAATACATTGAGAATTACGATGGAATCAAAGTTGATGAGTCTGTCATTCCAGGACAAATAGGTCCCGTGCATATTCAATCAACCTCGGGTTCAACAGGTACTCCATTTAAAGTTCCACAGGACACGAGAAAACGCCAGCGAAGAATTGCAGAATTAAAATACTTTGGTAAAATTGTCGGGTTTGACTCTCACGAGATGTTAATTCATCTTCGTACTTGGAATAGATGGCAAACAAAAACAGCTGCTCAGATAAAATCAGAAAACATCATCCCTTTTGATATATCTGATATGGGAGATGACAAATTAGCGGAGTTATGCAAAATAATTAATGATAATAAAGCTCTTTGTCTCAGAGGCTATGCAAGTTCTTTTGGACTATTGGCTAACTATGTGAAAGAGCATCCTATGTCTTTCCCATCATTAAAAATTTGTATTGCAGGGTCTGAGGCTTTACATGATGATGTTCGTACTTCAGTAAAAGAGGCGCTCAAATGTGAGATTATTTCACAATATGCTAACGAGGAGTGTGGAATACTTGCACAAGAGAGAATCCCTACAAGCGATACAGATAATGTAATGTATCTCAATCATGCTGGGTATTATTTTGAGGTCTTGAAAATGAATAGTGATGAACCTGCCGAATATGGAGAATTGGGAAGAATAGTTATAACTGACCTACACAATTATGCATTCCCTATCATCAGATATGATAATGGTGATGTAGGTATATTGGGTGAGCCAGACGAATACAGCAATGGATACCCTGTTCTAAAAAAAACTATTTGGAAGACGATTCGATGTATGCTATACAGTTGATAATCAACCTTTTTTCCCAATGACTATTGGCCGAGTATTGAAACATTATGACAGTGTTGCTCAGTGGCAATTTATTCAAAAGGGACAAAGTGATTATTTACTGAAGATAATCATGAGGAATGATGATGCTAATACTTACCTTCATTCGGCAATAACAGAATTGAAATCGGTTTTAGGACAATCTGCAAACATTAAGATTGAACAAGTTAATGATATTCCAGTCTTGGCTTCGGGAAAAAGGAAACCTGTAGTGAATGAGTGGAAAAAACAAGAACAACCATGAATAAAGAAATATACGCTTTAGGCATTGGTCACAATACACCTGTTTTTATTGATTTAGCTTTGGATTGTGGATATACTATAGCAGGTCTATACCATTATAATAATGAAAGAACAGGTGAATTTGACCATGGATTTCAGATCATCGGATCGTTTGATGATTTGTTTGCGCAAAAAGATCTCACAGGAAAGAATTTTCTTCTTACAATGGGAGACAGCAATATACGCGAATCTTTGGCAAAGCAGATAACCTCATTGGGAGGGAAAGTGCCCACTCTCATCCATCCGACAGCCGTGATTTCGAGATTCGCTCAAATATCTCCTAACGGAGTGTATATATCAGCATTTTCTTTTGTACAGGCAGACTCGATTGTGGGCGACAATACTGTGATACTATCTCACGTTAACATTTCTCATACTACAACCATAGGAAAAGGTTGTTTTATTGCAGGATGTGCAACAGTAGGAGCTTACACGGTCGTTGAGGATCATGTTTTTATTGGGCAAGGAGCACTTAGTATTTCTGCGAAAGTAAGAAGAATTGGATGCAACTCTTATATCGGAGCCCGAAGTTTAATAACAAAGGATATTCCTGAGAATGTAATTGTTGCTGGAAGTCCGGCAAAAATCTTGAAAACAAAGTAATATATCGAATATTATGCAAAAAGAAATCATTAAAGGTTACACATTACTAAACGAATAAAATCGAAAGATAAGTGTCACAACAATCATAAAAGTCAAAACTGTTAAGGGTACGATTCTTTAGCCTTGTTCAGATAATACTATTTTCTATATGCTTGAACAAATAAAAACAATTCAACTCAAAGGAGGTCCGTTCACGGAACAGACGTCCCTTGAATTGCTACCTTCTCGGCTTAATCTCTTGTATGGTAGGAATGGCAGCGGAAAATCTACCATTGCCAAATGCATAAAGAGGTTAGGAGAAGAAGATGACGGTTCAGGTTATTCTGCAGAAACGGATCAAATATTATCAGAGGATGCACTTAGAAGGGTCTATGTGTTTGATGAGGATTTCGTTTCTGATAATCTGCGAATGGAGGATGAAGAAGGGCTGAATTCAATCGTAATGATTGGAGAGCAGGTCGGTCTTGATGAAAAGCTCAAGGATTTACTGAAACAACAAATCAACTTGAAATCAAGTCAAGATCAATTATCGAATCAACTTAATTCATACATAGACAAGAATAATCCTAATTCTCCTCTGTGGCAAAAGAATGAGATTTTTAAGAATTTGAGAGCAGATGGAGGCTGGGCTGACAAAGACAAGAAAATCCGAGGTAACCAGATAAAAACTGCGGTCACTGATGATATATTCAATGAATTGCTCAGTTTAAAGGTTTCCAGAAGTCTTGAGGATTTGCAAAAAGAATTTGATGAAAAGCTTCAAACATTATTACAGTTTCAAAGAAATGGAAGCAAACTTGAAACGATACCTTGCAACGTCCTAATTCATAATATTGAATTTGCAAAATCTCTGTTAGAAAGACACATAAAAGAACCATATTTAAGCGAAAACGACAAAAAAATCATTGAGTTGGTTCAGTCGGAATATGGTTCATATTTGGAGCATGTTCATCCAGTGTTCGACAAAGAAGAAGTTGAAGTATGTCCTCTTTGCTTACGTCCAATGACTAGCTATGACAAGCAAAAACTATTTGCAAAAATTGAGGGTTTCTTCAATAAGGAATCTGAGGCACACAAGACAGAAATAAACCAGATTATCGAGAAATTGAGTCAATGGAAAACATTGGAATTATCTTCTATAGTTCAAGAAATAGTCGGCTCAGAGATAGTGGGTCAGATTCGACAACAAGAAGAGAAGTTCGAGCAACTTCTTGTATTATTGTTGCCAGCATATGAAAAGAAGAGAAGTAATATATACGGCACATCTTCATTTTCCGAATGGAAGGAACTGGAATCAGAACAAAGCAATTACGCGTCTCTCATAGAAAAAGCAAATGAATCAATAAAGAAGTATAATTCAGAAGTAGAACATATTAAGCAATTGCGTGCAACCCTGATAGGACTCAATAAGCAAATATATGCAAAGAAGCTAAAATCTGATTTCGAACAGTATTGCAAGAAAAAAGATAAAGAGCAGAAATGTCGCGATGATTTCAACTCAATTAAAAGTCAAATCGAATCGTTGAGTTGTGACATCTCTTCCATTGAAGCCCAAATGAAGCAGGTCAATATTGCACTTGAATTCATCAATGAAGCGCTCTCCTATATCTTCTTCCATAAAAAGCGTATGGTGTTGGAAAGTTCAGGTGGCAAGTATGTGCTGAAATCAAATGGCAGAGACGTAAAACCTAAGGACGTTTCAACAGGAGAACGCAATGCGATAGCCTTGTGTTATTTCTTTGCAAAGATTTTTGAAAATCATCTGAAGAATAATCGCTATACAGATGAAAATCTCGTTGTGCTTGATGACCCGGTTACCAGTTTCGATAAGGACAACAAGGTCGGAATAATGTCATTTTTGAGATGGCAGATAGATGCTTTGTATCATGGTAACCCGAATACTAAGCTATTAATCATGTCCCATGATCTTTCGTCGGTGTTCCACTTGCAGAAAGTGTATAATGATATAGCGGAAAACAACTATAGAGTGCATGAGTTAATTGACAAACGTTTAGAAGATAGAGGAATATTTAAAAACAAAAGAAATGAATATAAGAAGATAATGGATGAAGTCTTTGAAATGGCGAACAATTCTAACGGAGACATTCTATCCATTGGCAATAAGATGAGAAGAATGGAAGAGGCGTATTCTTCATTTATATATAATAACAAATTCGAGAGTTTGCTACACAATGACGATTTTTTGTCGAAAGTTCCTGATAATAAAAAGAATTTATTTAAGAACTTGATGAGTCGATTGATTCTCAATACTGAGAGCCATACAGAGGAAAAGATATACGATATGCATGATTTTTCCCCGATGTTTGAAGAAGAAGAGATTCGTAAAACGGCAAAATATCTTTTGATTCTTTTCTACTATGTGGATCCATTCCATTTGAAATCATATTTGGGTAGTGATAATTTCTCCGAAGTAGAAAAATGGGCAAAAGAAGATTAAATTATGTCAGAACAACAATCATTAAAAGATAAAACAATCAAGGGCACGATGTGGAGTGCGATAGACAATGTAGCACAGTTTGGAGTGCAGTTTGTCGTCAGCATTGTACTTGCACGACTATTGAGCCCAGATGACTACGGATTGATTGGTATCATCACCATTTTTACCACGGTCTGTACGGCCATAATCAGTGGAGGATTCAGTAATGCCCTTATACGTACGCAGAAACCTACTGAGGAGGATTACAATACAGCGTTTATCTGCAATCTTTTGATGAGTATCTTGCTTTATGCAATAGTGTTCATCTGCTCACCGCTGATTGCCGACTTCTTCAACAGGCAGGAGCTCGTTGCACTGACACGTGTATCATCATTCACTATGATTATTGGTGCGCTTGGCATTGTGCAGCAGACAAGGCTAACCAAGAGAATAGACTTCAAGACACAAACAAAGATCACACTCATTGCCAGCATCCTGAGCGGTATCGTAGGTATTGCATTGGCACTGATGGACTTCGGGGTGTGGGCACTGGTGGTGCAAGGCATTATACTTCAAACGCTCCGAACACTCCTGCTCTGGGTTTTCAATCGTTGGGTTCCAGCAATCCGATTTAGTAAAGAAAGTTTCCACCGGCTGTTTGGCTTCGGTTGGAAAATGATGGTATCGGGAGTATTGGACAATCTATGGAAAGAGCTATATCAGTTGGTGGTTGGTAAGTTCTATAGTCCGGCCACCCTTGGGCAATATACGCGAGCAAAGCAGTTTTCCACCATGTTTTCATCTAATCTAACCACGGTCATTCAGCGCGTGACATATCCCGTACTGAGCGATATTCAGGATGAAAAAGAACGAATGGTTGCTGCATATCGCAAGATTATCAAGACCACGATGTTCCTGACTTTTGCCCTGATGTTCGCCCTTGGAGCAGTATCCGAACCTTTGCTCTACTGTCTGATAGGTCCGAAATGGCACGAAGCAGCTACTTATCTGCCTTTGATTTGTTTGGTTGGTTCACTTTATCCTCTCCATGCCATCAATCTCAACATGCTTCAGGTGCAAGGCCGGAGCGACCTCTTCTTAGGATTAGAGATTATCAAGAAAATCATTGGATTAGCCCCATTGTTTATCGGAGCTTTTGTTGGCATCTTCCCTATGCTATACACAACCGTAATCACGAGTATTATCTCTTATTTTCTCAATTCCTATTTTTCTGGGAAATTGTTAGGTTATTCATCATGGATGCAGATTCGAGACATTGCTCCATCTTTTGCAATTTCGATGATAATGGCTGTTGTTGTATATCTTCTAAAATACCTTCCCATAAGCAATTGGATTATCCTTCCAATTCAGATTGTGGTTGGCATACTCGTCTTCTTCATCCTATGCAAGATTACTAAGATTGAGGAGTACAAAGAAGTTTTGAATTTGATGAAACCAGTATTGAATAAGATAAAAAAGTAGAGATATTATGGAATATCCGAAGTTTAAAGTGTGTTGTAGGTGTTTTACCTTCAACCATTCCAATTTTATTACAGATGCGATGAACGGCTTCACGATGCAGGAGACGTCTTTTCCGTTCGTCTGCACCATTGTAGATGATGCTTCTACTGATGGCGAACAAGAGGTTATCCGCAAGTATGTGGAAGACAACTTCGACTTCTCCGAAGGCTCAGTAGCATATCATAAAGAAACCGACTATGCCCATATTACCTATGCTCAACATAAGACCAACAAGAATTGCTACTTCGCGGTGTTATATCTCAAGGAAAATCATCATTCGCAGAAGAAACCAAAGATGGGTTATCTTAGCGAGTGGCGAGATATGTGCGAGTATGAGGCATTGTGTGAGGGGGATGATTATTGGATTGTGCCGGATAAGTTGGAGAAGCAGATTAGGATTATGGATGAAAATCCGGAATGTATGCTTTCATTTCATGCTGTAAATGAGATTTATATGAAAAATTGTTCCCTTAATCATATCAGATCTAATGTGGAAAATAGGGAATATACTGGTTTAGAATGGTTTCTTAATAGACCCGCACAAACGGCTTCTTTTGTGATTCGTAGAAATATCTATGACCAAGAGTTTTATAAAACACAGGTAGTAGGAAAATTTCCTGCAGGTGATATCCCATTACTATTATCTTGTGCAAAATTTGGGTCATTAATAGGTTTATCTGAGGTTATGAGTGTTTATCGGCATAATGATGGTGGGTGGACATCCCAAATTAGAACAAAAGAAGAAACATGGAAAATTGCAAATTCCCATTTGCATTTTGAGATATTTGGTGAAGATTATAAACGAGCGGCGCAGTTTTTTTATCAACGAGAGTGTATAGGTTATTTCTGTACTTGTCTAAAACGTCGTAGGTTAGCATTAGAGTTCCTTGTGGCATCGTTAAAAGTTTCATTAAAAGGAACATTGAAAAGTATAAAATTAGTTCTTTCCAATAGATACGCATAACAAAAAATTATATGGTAGTTGTTCTTATAATAACACTTGCATTTTCCATAGGGATGAGTCTATATACGCATGATTATACCAAAATAATTGCATGGGGCATATTCGTATATAGTTATTTCAAAGCTAGAAAAAGTGGAGAGTGGTTCAACCCTTATTATTTATTTATGCCAACTATTTTCTCTTTTATATTGTATTCAAGTGAAATTGGTGGTGTATTTATGGATGATTTGAGTATTCGTACAAGGCTTTTCATCTTGTTTGGGCTATTAGCAATAACCATGGGTTTTTCTTTTGGGAAACGCATAAAAAGGCAACCCATCATCATCGGTCATTTGGCCGAAAACTTCTGGTTAATTTTTTTTATTGGTTTGTTGCCTACAGCTATATCTTATATGATGTTCGGAAATATTGCGAGCCTAGATGGAGAAGAGATGATTGACGCCAAAGAGAATTTTTCTCTACCAGTGATTGGTCAACTTGCATACTTTCTTCCCGCTTCAATTGTTGTTGCGTGTAAAAAGAACAATTCGAAGTTAATTCTACTGGCGCTCGTCTTTAGTATCTTTGCGGCATTGTTAACCATATCTAAAACAGCTCTATTATTAACTTTAGTGTTCTTTATAATTGCGATAAGCAAGTTTAAGCCGGATATTACGAAAACTAAAGCATTCAGAATTATTAGTCGTTTGAAATTTGTGATTATACCAATACTTATAGTTGGAATGTTTATTTATAACAATAATAAACGACATTCTGCTCGTCATAATTCTGATATGTCTTATGTTGAAATGAGTTCTTCATCTTTATGGGGGACAAGTAATTTTGCCCAAAATATGTTTTTGAATTATTGCTATTTTGTCCAACCTTGGAGTAATCTAAATTATAATATAGAGAACAATCACTCGAATGGGTCCTTTGGAGGAAATTCATTGGCGCAATTTGGTAAAAAACTTGGAATTAATACTCATCCCCGTAAAAAAATACAACCTACATTCTTAAATACCCATACTTTTCTTACTGACTATTATTTGGATTTTGGTTTTTTCTTTGGGATAATAGTTTGTTTTTTGATGGGCATTTTAATCTATTCTTGTTACATCAAATTCGGACTGTCAGATGATCCTCTTCTAATTTCATTTTATATATTAATGGCGTATGCTACTATAATGATGTTTTTTAGTAATCATTTTAACAATGGTTATTTATTGAACTATTTTATCACATTTGGATTGGTCTCATTGTTCACACGCCAAGTTGCAAAATAATATGGTAACGATTTCAGTTATTATTCCTACATTTGGGAAACCAGTATTTCTTGAGCAGTCAATAAAGAGTGTTATTAACCAGACTTTCAAGGATATAGAACTTATCATCGTCGATGATAATAATCCAGATACGTTTGCACGAAAAGAAACAGAAGAACTTGTAAATGGATTTGTTAATATAGACAATCGAATAAAGTATATAAAGCACGAGCATAACAAGAATGGCGCAGTCGCAAGAAACACAGGATTTGCCGTAGCCAAAGGCAAGTATATCTCACTCCTTGACAGTGATGATGAATATATGCCTGACCGATTGCAGAAGTGTTTCGATATAATGGAAAATGCCGCTGATAGTATCGCAGGTGTATATACTGGTTGTGAATTCCGAAGAGGTGGTAAAGTGTATCATGTGGAGAATAACGTGAAACCTGGCAATTTCTTGGTAGATACGCTTGCGTGTAAATTTATGTTTTGTACAGGTAGTAATATCTTTGTTCGAAAATCAGTTGTTGATGAGTTAAATGGTTTTGATGGAGCCTTTCTACGTCATCAAGACTATGAATTCTTAGTAAGAGTTTTTGAGAAATACGACCTCGCTGCCATACAAGAGCCGCTTGTAATAAAGAACAATGAAAACTTCAATCTTCCTAACCTTGAAAAGCAAGTAGCTATCAAGAAACAGTATCTGGATAAATTCAAATATATCATTGATACTTTGCCCGAAAAAGATGTTAACTTCATCATGCATGGGAACTACATCAATGTGGCAGAAAACGCGATGGCCCAGAATAATTACAAGGTGGCTAACGAGTTCTACAGTAAAGCCTCACAGTATGGCGGTTTGGCTGCTCGCGAATGGTTCCGCAGATTAGTATTCCCAATCTATAATATAGTTAAGCGTAAATGAGTGAATTGAAATATCGCCTTTATGGTTACATGCACCATACGGCAAAGAAAATATTGGGTCGTTCAAATCTGAGTGTTGGAAACATATTCTCATCTACTTCTGTTAAGATGGGAGCAAATCCTGCAGAAGCAAGTACGCTATGGAATAGTTTCATTCAGAGTGCAGAGATTCCATCAGGTATGGAGCATACCGGTACCCTATACGCCGGTTACATTGGAGAGCGCCAGGAGTGGTGCTTGCCAAGTTGGATTTGGACGAATGCAGCAACCGTAAGGGCTTATTGCGCAAATTCATCCATTGAAAAGGCAAAGGCTCTTGCAGACAAACTTGCAGAACAACAGCAGGAATGTGGAGGTTGGATTGTACGTAATGATTATGACAAACAGGGAGCTATTCCGATGCTCGCACCAAACGATTCTGCCTATATCGCCAACAATGCATTTGTGGAATTCTATCTTGCAACAAAAGACACAAAATACTTGGGTATAGCAAGAAAATGTGCTGATTGGATAATTGAGACTGCCCGACCTGATGGCATTGTCTATACTGGCTACAACATGCGTGATGAGAAATGGGATAAGAGTTGCGTGATAGTTGATACGGGCTTCACAGGCGGGCTTTTCTCACGTCTATATGAAATTACCCATGAAGAAAAGTACCTCAATTTCTTAAAGCGTTTTGTTGATAGGTATATTGAACTGTTCTACAACCCTTCTGCATATGGATTCTGTACCAGTATTGACAAGAACAATCACCAGCAAGGAGGAATGTTTGGACGTGGGCAGGCTTGGGCTTTGGAAGGACTGATTCCTGCATACAAAGTGTTAAAGGACAAAAAGATTAAGATAGTTATTGATGCCACCATTGACAATTTGATTAAGGTGCAATGCAAGAATGGAGGGTGGGCATATAACCTGACCAAACCGCTAATGGGCGAAGATTGTAAGGCTGTAAGCGTTATTGCAAAGGATATGATGGAATGGTATGTCATTACAAAGGATAATCGAATTCACAAGAGTGCAGAAAAGGCGCTTGACTGGTGCCGCAAGCATACAGCCATAGAGGGTGAAGCAAAGGGTGGAATCTTCTCATTCTGTATGGAAGGAGCCATCGTGCAGAATCTCTATACATCATGCGCCTTTGTGTATGCTTCGGCATACGCTATCGAACTTGAACAAATGTTGAAACAATGAACAATATAATCATACTGACAAAGAAACTTCAGGAAGGTGAGAAGTTGAGTATGTCTCTTAAGCGGTTTGATGAGGAGTTGGGTGCAGTTCCTTGTTTAACCAAGGAGGATGTCCTTAACAATCCTGTCAAAGTAGAGAATTGCGAGTACATTTTCTCTACTTGGTTTATGCCTGAGTTTACAGAGGAAGAGGTTGCACGTTGCTTCCCTAACCTTAAAGCCATATATTATGCGGCAGGTACGGTAAAGTATTTTGCAGAACCATTTCTGAAAAAAGACATTCGTGTTTTTACTGCTGCCAGTGCTAATGGCATTCCTGTGGCTGAATATGCCGCATCGCAGATTGTGCTTGCCAACAAGGGATACTTTCAGGCTCAAAGAGGCTATAAGTGGCCCGTATGGCATAGAGGCTACTTCAAGGCTCGAGGATATGCAGAGCGTAAGTATGGCAACTATGGTTCTAAGGTTGGACTTTTGGGTTGTGGTGCAATTGGCAGTAAGGTAGTGGAATTACTAAAACCATATAAGATAAGCATATGCGTGTATGATCCTTATCTTACGGATGAAAGAGCAACAACTCTATGCGTTACGACAGTTGGCCTTGAAGAGATGTTCAGAACGTGTGATGTGGTGAGCAATCATCTTCCTGATATCCCAGAAACAAGGGGTATGATTAATTATGAACTTCTTTCATCCATGAAGGCTACCGCAACCTTGATCAATACTGGACGGGGAGCACAGATAGATGAGAAGGCTCTCAACAGGGTCTTAAAGAAGAATCCAGACATGTGTGCAGTGCTTGATGTCGCTTCTCATGAACCTCTATGGCCTTGGTCACCTCTCTATTGGCGAAAGAACTGTTTCTTGACTCCACATATTGCAGGAAGTCTATCGAAGGAAGAGGAAAGAATGGTGGAGTATATGGTACAGGCATATCGTGATACATTGGAGGGTAAGCAGAATCCATGTGAAACTTCACTTGAAATAATAGCAAAACAGAGTACGCACTGATTATGATACAAAAGATATTGAATCGCCTAAAGAAGGAGTGGCGCAAGACTCCATTGGGCAGAACCAAGAAGAATGAAAATCCTTTGAGATGGGGAATCATTGGACTTGGCTATATGGCAGAGACTTTTTCTTGTGCTATAGATGGCAGCAAGGACGATGTAGTCTATGCTGTGGCATCACGTTCGTTGGACAAGGCAAAGGCTTTTGCCAAGAACCATGGTGGTTGCAAGGCGTATGGCAGTTATGAGGAGATGGTGAATGACGAAGGTCTGAAGCTGGATGTTATCTATATTGCAACGCCTGTCAAGTACCACTATGAACACGTGAAGCTTTGTCTGGAAGCTGGAAAGAATGTGCTTTGTGAGAAGCCTATCACAAGTACGCTTGAACAGCTTGATGAACTGATGGAATTGGCCAAGAAGCATAATTGTTTTTTAATGGAAGGTATGTGGATGAAGTGTCTGCCATCTTTCCAAAAGGCTTGCCAATGGATCAAAGAAGGCAAGATTGGTGATGTGGAGCTTGTAAAGGTGGACTTCTACAAGCGAGAACATATTCGTGTTGGCCATGCCATCTATAATGCACAAGAAGGAGGTGGTGTGCTTCGTGACTTTGGAGTATATGCTATGGCATTCATGGAGCATTTCTTAGGTGGTTACCCTGATGAACTGATAGGCAAGAGCCGTATTTCTTCTCATGGGATAGATGCAGATTGGCAGATAACCGCAAAAAAGAGAAACGTGCAAGCCTTCGTGAACATTTCTTCAAACTTCGGGTCATTGAGTAAAGCAGCAGTAGTTGGTAAGAATGGCTTTGTTGAATGGAACTCTCAGTTTAACCGCACCAATACCGTAACACTCTATGATGCGAATGGCGTACAGGTAGAAACCTTTGCTGCCAACTATGAATATGAAGGCTTTGAACATGAGATAAAAGAAGTTCAGAAGTGTATTCGTGAAGGCAAGAAGGAAAGTAGTGTTGCTACACTTGCAGGAACTCGTAACACTATGCAGATTATAAATTCGCTAATCCGTTGATTCTTGATGAAAACCAAAATAAAAGAACTCATAGAGCAGATGATTCCTGTTTGCGAGAGTTGGATTCAGAAGGGAGATGATGGCCTTGATTTGTTCATTGATCCAAATGATGGAGAAGAGATTTCAGCTCACTATGGAGCAACTCATGCTGCTGCTTCCTTCGTTATTTGGGGTAAGGAAACAGATAATGAAGAATTGTACAATAAAGGCGTGTCATTGCTTCATAGTATTCTGAAACGCTGGGATACAAGTAAACGTCTTCCGGCTTTCCACTATGATTTTAACAACTTTGCACTATGTCTTGTTATTGATTATGTTGATGCTAATACAAAGGAACTAATTCAAGAAACCGTTTGTAATACGTCAGATAGCAACCACAATACAATCAATTGGTTGCCTATGAGATGGGTAGTCAATAAGTCGCGATTTGAATGGGCGTTAGATAGCAAATACCTTGATATAATCAATCATTGCAGAAATACGATTGCAAAGGCAACAAATGCCGACGGGGGAGTGGAAGACCGTCTTCCTTATGGAATGAGCTTTAATCTTCAATATGACGTAGCAACGGTGGCTGTTTTGCAATATCTGAGGGTGCATGGAGAAGAAATGGATTTAAGCAAAGAACTTGGATTCTTACTCAATGCTGTTGCCCCAGATGGCGATATTAATTACCAGGGAAGGGGAACGAACCAGATTTTTGCGTGGGGACTATGGATATATCTGTTAGCATCTAGCGGTCATAGTGAAGCATTGCAATTAGCTTTGGCTTACCTTACATCTCGTTTGCCGATGATGCTAGACAATATAAATTTGATGCTTAACGAGTGGGATGGTAAAGAAAAATATCTATGGTGGGATTATCATTATGCATCTGTGTATATTGCACATTGTATGATGTGGTTGATTCTTGCTTATCTTGATTTTGGTAAGAAAGCAATAACACCTGTTTTCCCTACTTCAACAGAAACAGGTCTTCATATCCATCGTTCAGAAAAGGCTTTCGTATCATGGTTTGAAGGTAGAAGAGAGTATCTGGCAGAGAAAGGACCTGCAGTTGCTGCCATTTGGACAAAGAAAGACGGAATGATTTTCAAGGGTACTTTTGGCCCTTGGCAAGGTCCGTTTGGTAATAAATACATCTATGAGGATGCTGTAATTAAGAATTTTCTCGGCTTGCTTGAAGTGAAGCGCAATAAAGATTGGAGCAAGAATAGGTATGTTCACAAATTATTGCCATCATTAGATTCAGAAACCGAACTGACGCTTAAACCTTTATTTGTAAATATTGCTGTCTCAGAGACAAATGGATTTCTTGAAATATCATTTGAAAGCCTATCCGATACTGAAGTGATATTTAATGCTCCTGTTGCAAATCAAAATCAGAAATTCTGTTTAACGACAGATAAAGCTCAAATACTCACGGTATGCAACGCATCTATTCGCAATCAATACGATTGGGTATGTCTGCATCAATCACATACTTTCCGTGGTAGAGGTATTAAACTGATGTTTGATTTGTGATAAGGTTAGGTAGCCAAATACTAATAAAGAATAATATTTATGACTAAACAAGAAATCATTGGAATGAACATTGTGATTGTCAACAATCAGATAGACACGAATCTGTTCAGCCAATACTGGTTTATAGAAAACAAAATTTTTGAGCCAAATGAAATCCTTCCTGGCTCTGTTTTCATTCCTGGACTCAGCAATGTGGTTGCTGCTGACAGTCAATTGATTGTTACACCGCAGAACATTCAATTTGTGGTCAAGGCAAACGACATGTACAAATCATATGAGATTGTAAAGAAACGGTTCCTAAAATTTGCAGAGGCTCTACCGATGATTCCAGTGAAAGCGTTAGGAATAAATCTTGCTTGGAAGATTTGTGATGATGCTCGTGATGTCCATACATTATCAAAAGAATTGTTTTACAAGGATGATGACAGATTCTATTCCTTATTTGACAAAGACAATGCGAGATATGGTGCTTATTTAAGCCAGAATTACGATTCTGATACAAGATTGAAGCTTGACATAAAACCAGTGATAGCACAGTCAGGACAATTGTCTGAAGAATTTATTCTTGCTTCTTTCAACTATCATAGGGATTTGACCACCATGAAGTGGAAAGATAACCTGATAGAGCAGATAAAGAAATGGTCCAACATAATCTCTAATTCAAAAAAGATAGTATGCTTATTGACTTGAATGTTTTTGAGACAGTTGAAAGTTCCATAAATGTACTTCCAGATAATGTCAATTTAATACCATGTTCAGCTGGATTGGACTTTATACCGTCAACTATTGATGCAGAAGCAGAACAGTTCTACATAAAAGGAACGAACAGAGTAAGGAAAAATATACACTCTTCACGAATAAACGAGGAAGATAAAAGAAGAATGATTTCTGTCTGTGAATTTGAATCATTGATTCTTGAACTTCAAAGAAAACAAGATTATCAAGAAGCCATGTACAGAATTCATAAACAATTTATCCAATGGAAGAGAGAAAAGTCCTTCTCGGAGTGTGATATTTTTTTTCGTCAACTGGATGTGGTGAATTACGACATGAGGATATTGGTCGCTCTACTTATGGCAAGTGTACAGATAAAGCAAAGACTTAGTTACCGTGCCTCTTTTTACAACAAGGTTATTGAAAGAGCTTCCTATTTTTATTCAGAAATTGAGATTACGCAGATTTTCTCAAGTTTGAGATAGTATTGAGTCATGAAAGATGATTTTGTATATGATTTGCCGTCGCCATTTGAGAGAGAGTTTAAGATAGGAGTGGCAATTCATTATAATAAGAAACAAGATCAAATGCATTGCGGTATAGCGTTTGTGGAACAGGATACACAACAGATTATACATTTGGCGACCCACAACTGTCTAACAATAGACACAAACCTTAATGGTTTCCAGTGTATAGTCAAACCGAGTTTACCTAATATAGTCCAAGAATCTTTTGTCGCTCTTTGCTTGGCAATTAAAGATGACATCAACAAAGGAAATTCTCAAGTTCCGTATGGCTTCTTATATGATGACTATGCGATTATTGAAGAAGATGGTAAGCTTGCCCTGACAGAGAAAGAAATCGGCTTGACTTGCGCCACTTATGTTCTTACGTTTTTTCATTCATGCGGTTTTAACTTGGTTGATATATCTAGTTGGCCAGTAAGAGATGAGGATAAGCCGTGGTATGAAGGTATTGTAAACTTGTTCATTAAATATCAAGATAGGTTAGGAATCTCATCTGATCATCTTTCCCGATTGAGGGAACAAATGAATGTTCCTAGATTTCGACCTGAGGAAGTTGCGGTCAGCAGTGCATTGTTTGATGAAGGCCCAGCCGAAACGCAATTGATATGGGAGAAAGGTCGTAATTTGAAGGATTATATGATAAGTATTGACTGAAGTCTATCTGCAATAATAGGTTTGGTTGTAATAAAATGATTTATGCCAAAAATATTTCATATTAGTGGAGCCATAAACTTTGGAGCTCCTGGTCGAATTGTTGAGCAAATTGGATTGTTGGCCCAAAAGAACGGCTATGAGTGTTTGGTTGCCCATAGTTCTCGTAATGAGAATCCTAGTCAGTTACAGCACTATGCCATGACTACAAAGTGTCAGGAGGTCGTTCATGCCCTAGGAGCGAAGTTCCTGGATCTTCATGGCTTGCTCTCGACAAAGCAAACAAGAGAATTGGTGGATCGTATCAAGGAATATCAACCTGATATCATCCATCTTCATAACATCCACGGGTATTTCTGCAATTTCAAGGTGCTATTTGAATATCTGGATTCTGTAGATATTCCTGTAGTGTGGACACTGCATGACTGTTGGCCTTTCACGGGCAGATGTTTTCATTTTGTAGGCGTGGATTGCTATAAATGGAAGACTGGTTGTTATGATTGTAAGGCTGAACAGGGCTATACGGTGTCAAAGTATTACGATCGTTCTAAAGAGTTATATGCTCTAAAGAAACGATTGTTCTCGTCTGTCAAGAACTTAACCTTAGTCCCTGTTTCTGATTGGCAGGCTTCATTCTTGAGGGACTCCTTTCTGAAAGATTGCAACGTTCATACAATCCATAATGGTGTGGATATAGAGAAGTTCAGACCCATGGATGGCAATCGGCTTCGTGATAAGCATAAGCTGGATGGAAAGTATGTGATTCTTGGTGTGGCTTCTCCATGGAATACACGTAAGGGGTTGGATGATTTTTATCAGTTGCGTACAAAGCTTTCAGATGAGTTTGTCATTGTAATGGTTGGGCTTACGCAAAAACAAATTGAAAAGTTGCCCAATGGCATCATTGGAATATCACGAACCGAAAGTCAGCAAGAATTAGCTGAATATTACTCCATGGCGGATGTTTTTGTTAATCTGACATATTTAGATACGTTTCCGACAGTAAACTTGGAAGCCCTTGCCTGTGGTACTCCTGTTATTACATATCGAACAGGAGGGTCTCCGGAAGCAATTGATGAAAGCACCGGAATAGTTGTGGATCAGGGTAATTTGGAAGAATTGGTAAAGAGTATCAAGTATTTGCGGGAACATCCATTTTCTTCGACTGCGTGCAGAGAAAGAGCCGAAAGTCTGTTCGACAAAGATAAGTGCTTTGAGGAGTATATCAGATTGTATGAGAGTCTAATATAGCTGGGATAGAGCATATAGCTATGTGAATCGTTTCAATCGACGTTTGCAATCCTTGTCCCTTTCACTGACTAAGTAACTTTTAAATTATTTTAATATCTCTCCTGCAACCTGGTATCGGCTGCGAGAGCTTTTCTTATTCCTTATAATGAAAATCCTGATTGTTACACAGTATTATTACCCTGAACAGTTTCAGATTAATGATATCGCTCCTGAACTTGTGAAAAGGGGGCACGAGGTGACTGTGCTTTGTGGTGTGCCGAATTATCCTAAAGGAGTGGTTTTCAAATCATATAAAACCAAGGGAGAAAGAGAATTGGCAGAGAAGGAGTATTTTGAAAAGACCGGGGTTCGGGTGATGCACGTGGAGCAGGTACCTAGGGGGAATAATCCTTTCTCACTTCTGCTGAATTATATCAGTTTCGCCAGAAACAGTAAGAAGGCTGTTCGCCAATTTAACAAGGACTTTGACGTGGTGCTCGGTTATCAGCTTTCTCCTATCTCTTCAATGTGTGCGGCCTTGGAGTACAAGAAACTGACTGGGACTCCTGTAATCTACTATACACTGGACATCTGGCCGGTGTCCGCCGAAGGAATGCTTAAAAGCAAAAATAATCCCCTGATGTGGCCGGTCAAAAGGATGAGCCGAAAATTGTATCAAGGGGCAGACAAGATATTGGTGACATCGAGACCTTTCATAGACTACCTGAAGAGGGTGAATGGAGTGGAGATGGGGAGATTGGCCTACTTACCTCAACACGCGGATAGCAAGATGCTTGAGATGGATATGAAGGCCGAAGACAATGCAGTCGCTGATTTTTTGTTCGCTGGAAATATAGGGAAAGGGCAGCGTGCTGATGTGATAGTTGAAGCCGCAAAGCTGCTGGGAAGTCGCGGGGACTACCGGATACATATGGTCGGAGATGGAAGAATGAGGGAGGAATTGGAGCGTAAGGTGAAGGATGAGGGGCTCACAGACAATGTAGTCTTCTATGGCAACCAGAAGCGAGAGGATATGCCGTCATTCTATAAGATGGCAGATGCCTTGCTGATTACACTTCGAGGCAATAATGAGGTCGGGAACACTATGCCGGGGAAACTCCAGATGTATATGACTACTGGTAAACCAATTCTGGGTGCAATCAATGGGGCGGCCAATGAGGTTATTCACGAGGCTGGATGTGGAGATTGTGTTAAGGCGGGAGATTCCAAGGGGCTGGCCGACTTGATGCTACGATTTATAGAGCATCCAGAGCAATTCGAGGGATGTGGAGAGAACGCCAGAAGCTATTTCAAGGAGCATTTTACCTTGGAGAAATATATGGATGAATTGGAAAAAGAATTGTCGTCGATATGTCAGATTTCAAAAAACTAATCAACGCCAAGGCTCTGTATCAGGAGCCGGATAGGATTTGGGTGGCGAAGGGAATGAAGTTCTTTGCCATTGATTACAGTGGCAAGAGGATTTCAAAGGTTTTCCGTGTTGGAGGACTGAAGGACAGAGTATTGAGCTGCCATAGGCTTTCCAGCCAGTTGCTGAGAATAGGTCTGCATCACCTTCTGCCTCTAAAGACCGGGAATATTCTGGTCACCGCCAAACGGAAAACATATATCCTGAATCCTGATGGTAAGGTGATAAATGTCTTTCAGGGCTATCAGGGTAACAAGCCTGGGCATCAGGGCGTATGCGTAACTCCTGATGGCACCATATTCTTCGCGGAATATCTGCTTAATCCGAAACGTGATCACGAGATCAGTCTCTGGCGCTCTACGGACAATGGATTATCTTTTCAGGTGGTAAAGACTTGGCCTAAAGGGGATATCAGGCATTTGCATTTTGTAAAATGGGACGAATATGAGAAGTGCCTATGGCTCGGGACAGGTGATTACGGAGAAAATGGATCGGAGAACAGGTTGTACAGGAGTGCTGACAATGGCGACAGTTGGGAACTTATAGGCCAATATAGCCAGGATTGGCGTGCGATAGGCGTGTGCTTTACTCCGGACTCGCTTTTGTGGGGAACGGATGCCGGCAGTTGTCCTGACACGGTGCATTTCATTCGGATGGACCGCAAGACGAGGGAAATCGAGATTTTGCAGGATTTTGAGGGCCCTTGCCACGGATGTGCGTCCTACAAGGATGGGCGGGCTTTCTTCAGCACCGGAGTTGAGGGCGGAGAGAATGAGCTTGACTGCTTTGCCCGTCTGAAGGAATGGAAATCGGGCCAATGTGAAACTGTATTTAAACTCAAAAAAGATTTCTGGCCTTTGATAGTTCAATATGGTGTTATGCGTTTCCCTTTGGGTAGCGATAATTGTGACAAGGTGGTGTTTACTGCAATGGGGCTTAGGCATGGCGGAGAATGTGTGATGATTGAAAAACAATAATATGGGTACAGCAAACAAGAACAACAGTTTAATGACTTTCTTGTCAATCTGGGGTATAGTATTGGTAGTTTTGGGGCATAGTGGCTTTGAAGAAACGATTATACAAGAAAAATTGCATTTTCTTCATAGTTGGATATATAGCTTTCATATGCCTCTGTTTTTCTTGATATCTGGTTTTTTGTATTCTTTGACTAATTCAGATTTTTTTAAAATACCAACGCTCAAGTTTTTAAAGAAGAAAACAACACGATTGCTTGTTCCTTATCTTGTTTTGGGAGTCATATTATTTGCAATCAAATTTGCATTCAGCGGGCTTTCTCACGCAAGTCGCTCATTCTCTGTTGCCGGTTTCTTTGCAATGTTCGTAAATACCGGATATCCTAGCAGTACAATGGGATATTTGTGGTATGTGTTTACATTGTTTGTTATTTTCTTCATCGTGAGTTTGTTTGCATTATGTCGCATCAACTTGAAAGACATCCGAATTAGTTTGCTTCTTGCTTTAGGATTCTGGTGTCTTTCATATTCCTGTCATATTACAGGTTGGGCTAATTTATCATCAGTGTGCAGGTATATCCCTTACTTTTTGCTGGGGATAGCATTCGAAGGGAAATATGCTAAGATAATGCAGTCAATCACTCGTAGGGGGGGTATATCTTATTAATAATAACGGTGTTATCCAGCATCATTCTAACTGTGATCAAGATTCCTCTTCCTCAGTATGTACTGGAACCTTCCAGAGCCTTAATAGGTATAATAATGAGTGTCTTGCTTGCTAACAGTCTTCTAAGGTCGGAATGGATAAACAACAAAATTTTGCTGCTGGGCAAATATACGTATTCAATATATCTTTTGTCCTGGTTTGGCCAATATGCAATTAAAATACTTGTTGTGAATGTATTGAATCTTCACTGGGGATTTGTAGTTCCTTTAATGTTTGTATTTGGGCTTTTAATCCCTATAGTTATATGTAGAATTGTTGAATCAAGTCAATTGTTGAATAAGAGGTGGATTCGAATAATAATTGGATTATAAGGATGAAAAAAGTTCTAATATTGGACGGAGGGGCTGCTCACGCAATGGCGATAGCTGAGTGTCTGCAGAAGTCCGGATACGGGGTGGCTGTGATGTGCGACGGCAAAAATGAGTATGGATATCATTCCAAATTTGTCAATGAGAGGTATCTGGGTCCGGACAGTCACAGTGAAGGCTACGCAGAGTATATGCTGTCATTTCTAAAGGAGCATCACTTTGATGTGCTGATTCCGACATCAGACACTGCTGCCGAGTTTATGAGTTTCCATAAGGCGGAACTAGAGAAGTTGACGGGAGTGTTGATGCCTTCAAGAGAGGTCTTCGAAAAAGGCTATGATAAGAATAACTTGATGACCCTTTGTAAGGAAAAGGGCTTTCCACATCCGCACACCGTGGATTTGTCTAAAGTGGAGAGTCTGGATGCAGAGGAACTGCGAGCTTTCCCTTATCCGGCACTTTTGAAACCGAACTTGACAAGTGGCGGAAGGGGAATGACTTTGGTGGGCTCATTGGAACAGTTAAAGGAGGTGTATCCTGCTATTCACCAGCAATATGGCGAATGCCATCTTCAGCAGTATATCAAGCCTGGCGGAAGACAGATAAAAGTTCAGGTAATGACAGACTCAATAGGAGAACCTAGGTATTCCAGCGTGATATGGAAGCAACGCTACTATCCAGTCAATGGTGGATCCAGTTGCTGCAACATCACGATCAATAATCCTGATATTACTAAGATATGTTGCAATGTCCTCAGGGCAATAGGTTGGGTTGGCTTTGCGGATTTTGACTTGATTGAGAATCCTGATACCGGAGAATTATTGATTATGGAGATTAACCCTCGTATCCCGGCATGTATCAGATCTGCCTTCAAATCAGGAATGGATTATGCTACTATGATAGCCGATGCTACTTTAGGGTTGGAATTAAAAGATTATGAGTATCACCCAGGGAAACGACTCAGGCATCTAGGCTTTGATGTTCTGTGGTTTTTGAAATCACCGAATCGATTTAAGGCAAAGCCTTCCTGGTTCAGATTTTTTGGGAAAGAACAGTATTATCAGGATTGGATAAAAGGTGATTTCAAGGCTTTCTTTTGGGGAAGCTGGGGTAATTTCAAAAAGCAGATGAACCCTGATTTCAGAAAGGCAAAATCTGGAGTACAGTTATGACCACAAAATCTTCCCAACTGCTGCTGGATTTATTACGTTCAGCACTTTCAAATGAAGTTCCTGACTCTTCTCTATTTCTTAATTTGGGGAAGGAGGTTTGGCACGAAGTGTATAATAAACTTTGCGGGCATGGCTTGGCTCCAATCACATTCGAAGTGATCACCAAACTTCCCAAAGAGTGCACTCCACCAAGGGACATACTTTTGCCCTGGTATGCCATGTATTTGAAACAGTCTCAACTTTTCAAGCAGCAGCGTCAGGTAGTGCAGGAACTAACTCAACTCTGGAATCAGGCAGGAATCAAAGTAAAGGAGTTAAAGGGACAGGATGTAGGACACCTATACCCACATCCGGAATTACGATATTCCTGCGATTTCGATTGCTTTCTTTCAGACTTTGAACTCGGTAATCAAATCGTTGAAGCCAAGGGAATCAAGGTGGATCGCGGCTTTTACAAAAACTCGTCCTTTTTCTGGAAGGGCGTTTATGTAGAAAACCATCAGTTTTGTACTCCGGTACGAGGAAACAGAGAAATGAAGAGATTGGAATTGACATTAAGAAATAATTTGGACAATGCCAATTTCAATGCCCTCTTCCTCATGGAACATATGTGGTCGCATTTCTTTGAGGATGCGCTTAGTTTAAAGCAAGTTCTTGATTGGGTAGTTTTCAGGGAAAAATGTTGGAAAGATGTCGATAAATCACTATTTGAATGCGAAGCGAAGGCCTGTGGCTTTTGGAATTTTTCAAAAAGTATAGAGCAAATTGTAGAGCAATTACTGCAAAAGGACTCTCCAATGCAGTTTGAGGACAAATATACCCAAAGGCTTTGGGATCAGATTTGGACTGGAGGGGGTTCGGTTGAGATGAATAATGGTTGGAGAACTCGTATCCAATTGTTTGTCAATTACTTTCGCAATGGATGGCGCTACCGTGCCTTCAGCAATCACTCTGCCTTTTACGTCCTGCTTCGTACGACAGCGGGATTCCTCTTTGATAGAAATCCTAAAATTTATTGATTATGTATCGTTTTTGGAAACGTTGTTTTGATTTTATCTGTGCCCTTATCGGCATTATCGGCACATCTCCGATATGGATTTTGTCTATTATCCTTACTGAAATCAGCGACCCGGGACCGCTGTTCTATTTCGCGCATCGCGTGGGCAAGGATAACAAGCAATTCAAAATGTGGAAATTCCGCTCAATGCGTGTTGCACGCGGAGCGAATGAGGCATCACTGCGTCCAGACCAGGACAGAATCTTCTGGTGGGGAAAGATTATGCGAAGGCTGAAGATTGACGAACTTCCGCAGCTGATCAACATTCTGAACGGCACGATGTCGATTGTAGGACCTCGTCCTGCTGCCGTGGATCAGGTGGACATTACTCGCGGTGGCGAGAATGCCATATGCGCAAGTGTGCCTTGCGGACTGACTTCGCAGTCGAGTCTGTGGGATTATATCTATGGCGACCAGTTCCCCGATGAGGAAGAATACAACGAGAAGGTTCTTCCAATCCGTCTGAAACTGGATGTTTATTACGTGAAGCACGCCTCGTTCTTCGGGGACTTGAAACTGATTGTATGGACGGTGCTGGCGATACTCTATACCGCCTGCGGGAAATACCCGCAGTGGATGCATGACAAACTGGTGGAGTATTCTAACACTGTGAAATAAAATTGATTGAATATGAAATATTTACTTGTAGTAGCCCATCCTGACGATGAGACCCTTGGCGCAGGAGCGTCTATGTGGAAATGGAGCCGTGAAGGACACACGGTTGACGTGTGCATTATGTGCACAGAGGCCAAGGCCCGCGCATTCCGGCCTTCAGACGAGGAACTGGGAGATGACACTAACGAATCCAACAAGTTCCTTGGTGTAAATAAGATATACGAGGGCACTTTCCCGAATATCGAGATGAACACTGTACCACATCTGAAATTGGTGCAGTTCATTGAGTCGGCAATCAGGGAGAGTGAACCGGATGTAGTCATCACCCACCATCCGGCAGACACCAACAATGACCATCTTCAGACCTCTATGGCCTGCCAGGAGGCAATCCGACTCTTCCAGCGCCGTCCTGAAGTTAAGCGCGTGAAGGAGTTCTGGTATATGGAAGTCCCTTCATGTACCGAATGGAAAATCAACAACGCCATGGTGAGCTTCAACCCCAACTGCTTCGTTGAAGTGGGCAAGGAAGGTGTGGATGCGAAGATCCAAGCACTCTCAATGTACCGCGGCGTGATGCGTCCATATCCGCATCCCCGTTCAGCTGAATATATCACCGGACTTGCCGCAATGAGAGGCGGTCAGTGGGGGATGGTATATGCCGAAGCGTTTGAGGTAGTATTGAGGGAGTATTAATTCTTGTAAAGACATCCCGCATATGAAACTCACCACTTCCTTACTCGACGACCTTACCGCTCGGGCGAAGGCCTCGCCCCGCCTGAGAATGAACCTCGACCTTCGCAATTCTGCAGAGGACGGCAGCCAGCGTATGCTCAACGCCCTGGAGCCGGGGACCATATTGCCGATTCACCGGCATACCCGCTCCACGGAAACGGTAGTGCTGATTCGCGGCTCGGTGCGGCAGAACTATTTCAATCCTGACGGCAGCCTCAGGGAAAGCTTCATCGCCGCCGCCGGCACTTCGCCCAATGCCTCCTCCGCCGATTGCATGGGCTTCAGCGTCCCTGCTGGCCAGTGGCACAACACCGAATGCCTCGAGTCCGGAACCGTATTCATCGAATGCAAGGACGGCGCTTACGCCCCTCTCGGGCCGGAGGATGTACTGGGGTGAATAGGGTGCTCATTCTGGCTATACCCGGTCAGCGTTTCGGTGATACCTGGGCAATTTTCGGTGGCAATCACTATTCAAATTTGGATGGCAATTGACAGGATAGAGCACACCGGAAAGATGAAGGTCATCACCCCGTTAGTTGGCTCTCAGGTCGATATCTGCTGCGCCTTCGGCTTCGCTATCCCTGACGGCTGTGCTCCTGCCTATATCTCCAAGGCTAAATCAACAACCCGCAAAAGAGGTCGCCCGACTAAGCCAAAAGTGGAAAAACAAAAGTTGTAGGTATATGAAATTGAAAAACTCGGATAAAACAAGGGAGCCGTTCGGCTCCCTTGCTTTAGGTTTATGTGTATTAGTGTCATATTACTGCCGTACGTCAATTTACAGAAATCAGCTGGAAACACTCCGCATTTCTTTTTCTGACACAAATACCCACTGCGGAACTCTGTCTTAAGGAATCACCTAACGACTCTTTTTCCCAAAATCGGGTGGTTCTACTTTTCTGAAAATTTAGGAAAATAGTTAGGGACTGTCTGGAAATGTTAAAATGCTCCTAACAAATTGATTGCTAATGTGTTAAATATTTTGTATCTTTGATATGGAGAAAAAGAATTCCTCCAACATTTGTTCTTTTGTGTTTGTGCCACAAAGGTAGAAGCTGTACAATAATAACTTGTAATAGACATGAGTATAGGATTATATATTGCCATAGTTGTTGGAGTCTTACTTATAGGCTGGCTGATGGTTTACATATTTGACTATTGGCTGGCCAGAGGTGCGTTCAAACTAATTGTCGGGAAAGCTAAAGAACACTTGGATGCAGACAAACTGAAGGAGTTGTTCCAAAAATATATGGAGAATCGCAGGCAGAAATGGGCATTCAAGTTGTATATGGGAGTGGTAACAGCCACCATAGGAGGAGGTGGTGTAATTCCCTTTATCAGGGCTGACCTATTTGTGACAAATAAGAACGGCACGGTAGATTTACAACTCTGGATAGATAACAGTGTGCCTACGCCATTG
>ULRB01007566.1_pt1 | contig 37612 bp, 73 predicted proteins | sample 1955051 | NCBI WGS metagenome assembly ULRB01 (sample SAMEA4835671, study PRJEB28245) | human gut metagenome | biome: gut microbiome; material: fecal sample | place: Denmark | collected 2008 | reverse complement strand
CACACGCAGGAAATCGACAATATTGACAATGACAAGATTAAGGGTGCATATGCGGTTGCGGTTATGAAAGACGGAACTATTAAAACAGAGGTTATGACAATCAAGCAGATAAAAACAGCGTGGAAACAGGGATTCGGATATAAGGAGAACGGAAACGGAGTTCATCAGAAATTTACAGACCAGATGGCTATGAAAACTGTTAAGAACAGACTTCTTAAATCTATCAACAATACTCATAGTGGTTTTGGCGAGAAAGACGATTATGAGGAGATTAGTCACGATGAAATGCTTGAACAGGATGTAGTCTATGATATTGAGCAAAACGCCAATTCAGAGCCGTTTGTCGTAGCAGAATCCGAAGCGACCGACGGTGCAGCAGTTGAGCCGGAGAAAGTCGTTGAGAATGACGAGAATGTACCGGACTTTATGAAAGATTAGGGAGGTTTTCTATGAGAGTTATATCGCAGGACGGGACAAAGGATTTCCCGTATGATAACGCTTGGGTTTCTGTATATGAAGGATGTATAAATGGGCGCGTTTATGTGAGGATGCAGATATGTGGATATGATGATTCAGTAGATGTTGCAGATTATTCCACCGAAGAAAAAGCAAAGAAAGCCATGGAAATGCTTAGAATTGCGTATGAAAATAATGAATTTTATCATCATACTGCCAATTCAGAACACTTCACGGAATTTACCCAGGCGTTAAGTAAAGAAATGTTTAAGAAAGCTACATCAGAATATTTTCAGTTTCCGGCAGAGGAAGAATTGGAGTAGCCTATGAAATTAAAAGTCTTAGGTTCCGGTTCATCCGGTAACTCATACGCCTTAATTGCCGACAATGGAGAAATCCTTGCAATCGAAGCCGGATGCAAATTTCTTGATTTTAAGAAAATGATTGATTGGAAAATAGCAAATGTTTCCGGTTGCATTGTGAGCCACGAGCACGGAGACCATGTACGCTACATAAAGGATTTCATGAGATCCGGCATTCCGGTTTACACGGCATTTGAAACGCAGACCGCACTTGAAACCATAACCGGAGAACGTACAATAGCCATTCCGCCGCGCAGAACACGGCAAATCGGCAGTTTTACAGTAACACCCTTCAATGTACCGCATGATACGGAAATCGAGTGCTACGGCTATTTAATCGAGCATGAGGAAATGGGTAAACTGTTATTCTTGACCGACTTGGAATATTGCAGATATGACTTTTCCGGTATAAAGGTTGAGCATATTATGGTGGAAGCCAATTATAGCATGGACTTGGTAGACCGGAATGAGTCAAATTATGAACACCGTTTACGAGGTCATATGAGCCTTGATACGGCACTTAAATTTATTCAGACGAACGACAACCCAGCTTTACGAAATGTCGTTTTAATACACTTATCGGACACAAGCGGAGATCCCGCGTTATTCCTACAACGAACGAAAGAAACAATTGAATATGAAGCAAATGTTTATGTTGCAGAAAAAGGACTAGAGGTTGATATGAACCTTTGTCCGTTCTGAAAGGAGAAAAGATGGAAAAAGGAACAAAGTGCAGAGTTATTAGTGATAGTGATGGGTTTTTTGAACCGGGAGAAATCGTTTTTGCATTAGAAACCGATGATGTGCCATATTGCGCAAAAGAGTCGGCATATTCTCCGAAAAAGCACTTAGCAGTTATAAATTAAGCGATTACAGTTATTTAACAGAAAGTGAACTTGAAGTAATTGAAGAATAATTAGGTTGAAACACCTTGGCGAAAGCCTAAAAGAAACTATCTTGTTTGGCGAATAATAGTTATCACAAGCTTATTGTAAGCCATTGATTACTTGGCGGCATATCCCCCCTATATGCCGCCTACGGAAGAAAAAATTATGAGTGAAATTAGAATTTGTAAATATTGTTCAACAGAGTTTACTCCAAAAAGGAGTACGCAAGTTTGTTGTTGTCCAAGATGCACAAGCAGGCTGAATCTCGCAAGGCATCAAGAAGCAAATGGCAAAGAAGTAGTTAAAAAACAGTGCCCTAAGTGCGGAAAAACATTTATGACGGTTGGAAGCAAAAGAAATTTGTGTCCAGATTGCGATGCAGTAAAACGCAAGGAGAAGAAACTTAGCAATAATAAGAAAATCGACTTAATTAGCAAATTGGCGCGTGAATCCGGCATGAGCTATGGAAAATATGTGGCTATGCAGAGTATGAAGCCATTGGAGAGGAAGTGATCGAGTGGGATATAAACACGGATTGTCAAATAAATGCGGTAGATTGTACCCTCTTTGGAAAAGTATTAAATATCGTTGCTATTGCAAAACTTCTCGCGACTATAAAAATTACGGCGGAAGAGGGATTGTGATGTGTGATGAATGGAAGAATGATTTTCTAAGTTTCCACGATTGGGCGATCGCAAACGGGTACAAAGAAGAAAAGACGGATAAGGGATTGAACATTTTAACCATTGACAGAATTGATGTTAATGGGAATTACGAGCCTAGCAATTGCAGGTTTGTAACAAATGCAGAACAAGCTAAAAACAAAAGAAATAGCATTCCTATAGATGAAAAATTTTTAAAATGTCCTGTTTGCGGAAAGCAATTTGTGAAAAAGAAGAGAAATGGGCAAAAAACATGCAGCAATCACTGCGGAAGGATTCTTTATTACAGAGAGCATCCAAACACAAAAGACTATATGAAAATATGTCCTATTTGCAATAAATCATTTAACGCCAAAAGAGGCGGTCATTACAATGACGCGGTTTATTGCAGTAAAAAATGCAAAGATTTATCAGGTTCGCCTGTTTGGGAGCATAACGGACAAACCCATAGGGTTGTTGAGTGGGCTGAAACAGTAGGTATAAATGCACATTGCTTATTACATAGAAAGGGTATGGGTTGGACTATTGAAGAGATATTAACAACGCCATTGAGAGGTAGAAGAAAATGCCGAATGTAAATTATAAGCAGTTATATGCAATAAAAAAGAACAACGAGAAACGGATATTAAGTGTTTGTCCTAGAATGAAAAATCAGAGCGGAATTTATTTCTACACGAGGACTGATGAAAACGGTATATCTTACTTTTATATTGGGCAGAGCGTTGACTGCTTAGAGAGAAATATTTCACATTTATCCGGTTATCAGCACATAGATCTTTCGATTAAAAAAAGAGGATTTTATAGCGAAGAAAATCCGTATGGATGGAAATTGGATTTTATCCATTATCCGAGAGAGAAACTTGATGAAATGGAACAATATTGGATTTTGGAATATACAAAGAAAGGTTATCAATGCCGTTACAACAAAACGGCTGGCGGTCAAGGCACGGGAAAAGAAAAGATAAACGAATTTAAACCGGCAAAAGGCTATTATGACGGCATTAAGCAGGGCAAAAAGAGTCTTGCCAAGGAATTGTCGCATATAGCTGAAAAGCACCTTGAAATCCGCTTGAAGCCAGAGAAACATGGTAACAAAGTTTCTGAAAAGCAGTATGAGAAGTTTATGGCTTTGATTTCTGAAAATACATATGAGGAGAGTGATTAAATGGCAGAAGTCAAGTGGATTAAAATCACAACAGATGTTTTTGATGACGAAAAGATTCTGCTGATTGAAAGTATGCCGAGTGCGGATAGCATCATTACGATTTGGTTCAAACTTCTTATTCTTGCCGGAAAACAGAATAACAACGGTGTGTTTATAATGAGCAACAAGTTGCCGTTCACGGATGAAATGCTTGCCACCATTTTCCGCAGAGATTTGAACACGGTAAGGCTTGCGCTTAAGACATTTGAAGAGTTTGGAATGATTGAAGTTGTTGACAACGTGATAACGATTCCGAATTGGAATAAGCACCAAACACTTGACGCTTATGAGAAGAAAAAGGAACGCGACAGGCTATATCAGCAGAATCGTAGAAAGAAGCAGAAAAACCTAATTGAGCAAAAATCGCCCGATAAATCGTCTGACGTCGCTGTTTCAGATAAAGAAGAAGAGAAAGAAGAAGATAAAGAGAAAGAAAATATAAAAGAAAATTCGCTGTCGACCGATTCCGGAGATTTGTTTGATTTTGACGATGCATGGAAAAAGACTTTTAGTATATACCCCAAGAAAACAGCGTACAGTACCTCTAAAACAGCTTGGATGGATAAAGTGCTAGAAGTTATCGAAGAGAACCAACCGGACATTGCACGGCTGTTATACAAAGCCACAGAGGCATATTTGAGTGACTATCAAGAAAAGAATCCAGACGATACGGATTTTCGATACATTCCAAAATATGTTGATTGGCTGAAAAATGATTGTGACTATTGGTTGCAGATCGCGGAGAAACGAGGTGATTGCAGTTGACAGAAGCAGAGTTCGGAGTGATCGGGTGCGTATTGATTGACAATGGTGTGCTAAATAACATCTGGCGAACACTGAAACCGGAAATGTTTAGTTCGGAATTTGCACAGGATACATACAAAGAAATGCTTGCTATGTATGACCGGAATGAAAGTATAGATCCTATGTCCTTGTCAATGGCACTTGAAAGCCACAAATACGCACAAGAGCAGATTAGCGAATTGATGAAATCCTGTATTACCGGAACAATCACTTCAACCATGGTTAAAAGTTATGCCGATGCGGTTTCGAAAGAATACAAAGCAAGAACGGTTCGTGACATGTATCAGAAATCCAGTTTAAAACCATGTGACATTGATGATACAATCAGCGATCTTCTTACAAGACTTGAACATTTGCAAGAGGGGAAAGAAGTAAAGTTAAAACCAATGAAGCAGATTTCAGTTGAGAATAAAGACAAATATTTCAACGAAAGCGTTGGAGAGGGTGGTATAAAAATCGGGTTATCGCAACTTGATGATGCGCTTGGCGATCTTGAACGCGGTGATGTAACAGTAATTGCCGCAAGACCGGCAGTCGGAAAATCCGCACTCACAACACAGATTATCGGAAATATGGCAAAGAAAGGACTTAAAGTTGCATATTTCAATTTGGAAATGAGCGATAAGCAGGTGTATGAAAGATTCGTTTCAAGGCTTGCAGAAATCGGATTAACGAGAATCAGAAGAGCAAAAGCGTTTCTTGGTGATGAACAGGAAAAATTTAACCAAGCAAATGAAGAAATGAGTGATTATCAATTATGGGTTGCATCCGGTACTGTATCTCCAAGAGAGATAAAGTCAGAATGCAGGCACCAAAACTTTGACGTTATCGTTGTTGACTATCTGCAATTGCTTATGCCGGATAACAGATATTCCGGAAGAAATGAAGAAGTAGCATCAATTTCAAGAGGTTTAAAATCGGTTGCAAGAGACTTAAATACGCATGTAATAGCACTTTCGCAGATAACAAGAGCATCTGAAAGCAGAGATACAAAAGAGCCTACCATGGCAGAGTTGAGAGAATCCGGAGCAATCGAACAGGATGCGTCAAACATAATTATGCTGTGGAATCTGTCAGACAATGACAAGGGAGCCAAAGGCGTAAAAATCGAGAAGAACAGGCAGGGAATGACAATGCGTGAAGCAATGGAGTTTGATGGAGATCACATGAAGTTTGTTGAAATCAGCAAGCCGTTTGATGATGTTGTTGCAGAAATCAAAAAGAAAGAGCGCGGCGACGGATTCAAGTCGTATGACGGCAATTGCCCGTTTTAGAGGTAGCAGCTATGGCAAGTGCAAAGATCGAAAAGGGTTCGGAAGAATGGCAAGTATTTATGGATTATTGGCAATTCATTCAAAAATACTATTCACCGGACAACGCTGATTCTTGGTGGGATGAAGTTGTAAAAGCCGGAGAATCATTGGTAAACAAATACAAAGGCATGGAGATTGAAGAGCGTGCAAGACAGCTTGTATTGAGCCATTTTGCATGGTTGGAAATCACATACAGAAAGGAGAAATCAAAGAAATGAGCAATGCGTTGAGACGGAATAAAAAGCCAACATTTTACACAAAACAGGAAATGCGGATTATCGGGCGAAATGATTTTGAAAAGAGAAATGCTGATAAGGTTATATCAAAATCATACAAAGATTTTGTCGTGATTGGGTACATAATTCTGCATGACAAATTCGGATTCGGACAGGCAAGAATCATCCGGTTGCAGGATTTTTTGAAATCTTACTTAGATGAAGCAGCATCCGGTGGAAATACCGGAAAGGACTTGTCTGTTTATCTGAAAAGTAAATACGGAATCAACATCAAAGAGGAAGTCGGAAAAATTCCGCAGAGACAGTTAATGAACCTGTATGCAAAGAAAGGTTTCTGTATCGAGCGTGAAGCCTACAGACTTTCCAGTGCATCTTTGTTTAACTATTTTGCACTGACACTTACGATTCTGAAAAAGGAGTTTAAGATAACAGCGAAACAGTTGCAGTATTTCACGGACAAATTTATTGACTACATCGACACATTGGCTAATTACAAGCAGTTTCAGTTGACGGTTCCGATGATAGCGCAGAGTTTGGCGGATGAGATTAAGTTTGTATGTGATTTGGAGGTTTAATATGACGAATAAAGAAAAATACGGAAATGAGATTATAGAACTTGCGACAAACACAGCTATGTTTGGATTAAAAAATGGAAAGCCTGCAATTTGCGAAGAAATTAAATGTGAAGAGTGCGATTTTTATGAATCAGATTCGTGCAAAGGTAGTACGTATAATTTCCGAGAATGGCTTAATTCAGAATATGTTGAGCCACCTGTTGATTGGACTAAAGTTCCGGTCGATACGCCGATTTTGGTAAGAGATCATGAAAATTGCGAATGGACTCGAAGACATTTTGCAAAAATCAAAAACGGAACGGTGTTTGCATGGCGCGGTGGGGCAACGTCTTGGAGCGAGGATGATGAAGAGACTATTCCGTGGAAATATGCCAAGCTGGCAGAAAGTGAGGAATAGGCATGGAGAGATTAACAGAACGGACAGCGATTGGAATCTTAGTAAAAGAGAATTACGAGAAAGAATCCTTAAAAACCTTGTATTCGTGCTATGGCGAAAAGCCTAATTCATATTATTCCAACTGTGAAGAAGGTTATTGCGCAATGGAGAAGTTAGCGGATTACGAGGATGCGGAGGAACAGGGCAGGCTTTTCAAGTTACCTTGCAAGGTGGGAGATACTGTTTACGTTATTGCTGGAAAAAACATATCTGCACAGAAGATTCAAAGAGCAACGATTGATTCAGAAATGAAAATTGAATTTTGCACAAAAAGAAGAGGATTTGCATTGTTTGATATAGGTAAAACAGTATTTCTCACAGAATCCGAAGCCGAAGCAAAACTGAAAGAATTGAGAGGTGGAGAAGATGAAAGTAGTAACAGTTAGTGATTTGATAAAAATTCTTGATACAAAAGAAAATAGATATGGTGCTACAGGAAAACCGAGAATATTGAATTTATCTTTAAATGGCAATTTTGCTGGCGATATTGAATCTGTAAAGTTAGATGGTTATGGAGATGGACTTATTACGGACGTGACGTTGGAGATTACTACATCTAAATTCACAACCACCAATGCCGACAGGATAAGGAATATGTCGGATGAAGAGTTGCTTGATTTTATCTGTTCAATAGAAACTTATGAAGAGGGTAGCGTTAAGACTATTGAAAATGGGGTTTCAATGCACACAGTGACGGAAGTTAGGGAATGGCTTCAATCAGAAGCGGAATAGGAGAGAGTATGGAAGATAGATACTTATTCAAGGCAAAGTTTGATGATTCCGACAGATGGGTTAAAGGGCAACTTGTTGAAGTAAACGACACTTATTTGATTATTCCGAATCATGCAAGCAAAATATTAGCCGGTTGGTTTTCAGCATCAAATATTATAGAAGTAAAGAAAGATACAATCTGCCGATACACAGGCTTAAAAGACAGGAACGGTAATCTGATTTGGGAGAATGATATTGTAAAAATAAATAATAGCAAGGTGAATACGCTTATAACATTTAGGGATTTTGAAATTATATGTACAATTCCTAACGAAAAATATTATAAGCATAGGCTTGAATATGATACTGAATATGAAGTTATTGGTAACATTTTTGACAATCCGGAACTGTTGGAGGTGCAGGAATGACAGAAAATGAAGTAATTGAGTTATTAAAAAATAATTATCCCAAGACTCGTAAAATGGTGGATGGGAGACTACAGGGTGGATTCGATGATCATGAATGCGATGTGGGAATTGTGATTGACTTAGCAATCAATGCACTTGAAGAAGTGCAGCAGTACCGAGCAATCGGCACACCGGAAGAATGTCGGGAGGCGGTGGAGAAACAGGCGGATGAAAAGCCTACTGCGGTACTTGGAATCTTTGGCGGCAAGGAATACGAATGCAAGAATTGCGGGAGCGATGTATGTTATGGAGACGAATACTGCCGGTGGTGTGGTCAGAAGTTAGATTGGAGTGATGAAGAATGATGTTTCAATCATACATAAATTTCTTTCTTCTAATACTTATAGCCATTAGGCTAGACATTCTAACAGAATTTGGAGTTGAGCTTTTTGCGTTCTGTCAGTTGTAGCGATGATTGGACATGAGGTTTTTGATTATTTGAAGAAAGGAGATAAAAACGATGGGACTGATTGATGCAAATGCACTAAAAGAATATTGCATGCGTGCGAGTAAATCTGATGATGATTTTAGGAGAGTAAGTTTGGCAACATTGGCGAGCGTGATAGACGCACAGCCGACCGCCTACGACCCGGACAAGGCTGTGCGGCAGTTGGAAGAATACCGCGAAGAAATGGAACAGTTCGGATGCAGTGGAATGCTGTCGGACATGATCGAGGTTGTGAAGGGCGGTGGAGTAAATGGCGATTAAACCGATTTTATTCAATACCGAAATGGTCCGGGCAATTCTGGAAAGTCGAAAGAGTTGCACCAGAAGAGTTGTGAAACCGCAACAGTTCATAGGGATGTTGCCGGATAAATGCAAAAATGGAGCACCTGAAGAATTCTTGAAAGAAAAGAAACTCATGTTCAAACCATACTGCGATATGACAGATATAGAACTGATAAATACTGCATACAAAGCTCCATATCAGCCGGGCGATATTCTTTATGTCCGCGAAACTTGGGAATATTTTGAATGTTGTTGTTGCGAGGGAGACGAACATGGAAATTGTTACCGAGAACCACAACAGAGCGCCTTGAATAAAAGCTGTGGCTGTTATATGTACCGGGCAACAGATGAAATATATGGAGATGCAAGGTGGCACCCATCCATCCACATGCCAAAAGAAGCAACGCGTATCTGGCTCCGGGTTACGGATGTGAGGGTGGAGCGGTTGCAGGAAATCACGGTGGATGGATGCCACAGAGAGGGTATAAATATTGAAACAAGTGCTGTGACAGATGGAGAAACTTTAAATAGAAAACATGATTTTAGCTTAGAGAAGTTTGAAACCCTATGGGATTCAACCGTAAAGAAATCCGACATTGACCGCTACGGTTGGAATGCGAATCCGTGGGTGTGGGTGATTGAATTTGAACGGTGCGAGAAGCCGGAAACATAGTGGAGGTGTTGAATTATGAGGATATTAAAAATTCACAAAAATATCGAAGTGAATAAATCCATTGGTAATATGCGGATAACATCACAGCGTTGTAGAAGACCAATTGAAAATTCAAACAGATGGGATAAGTACACAGAGATAAGCTGTTGGTATGATAGAGATTGCGAAAACTGCCCTATGGGGCGGGAAACAAGAAGCTACGAGGGGGAATGTGACGATTGCGGTTGTCTATTTAGTTACGATTTTAGAGTTCCTATATGGAAATGTATGCTACCAAGATGGATAAAAAATATAATTGCTAAATCAGCATTAGGGGGAATGAAAATGCCTAAAGCGGTATTGATTATGGATATGCCGGAATCATGTTTCGGTTGCAACTTTTGCCATATTAACAGCAATGGCGGAGAAGATTGTTGCCAAGCATTCGAGGTGTCAAAAGCAGTTAATTCTGAAACCTACGAGAAACCGGATTGGTGTCCGCTTCGGGAATTGCCAGAGAAGAAAGAAACCTGGGTAACATTATCGTGTTATCCTAACGGTCGATGGACAGAAGATATGAAAGCAGGTTATAACACCTGCTTGGATGATATTTTAGGAGAAAGAAAGGAATAACGAATCCTCGGTAAACCGAGGTTGCAACTTAAATATTTATGGATTTATTGAAAGCGGGTGATTCAGAGTGAGCGGTGGAAGTTGGAACTATTTATATACAAAAGAGATTGATGACCTTATGCAGTACAGTAACATTGAAACATTAGAAGAAATGGCTGATTATCTCAATCAAAACGGATATGAAGATGTAGCAAAAGATACAAGGCGGTTAGTTGAATATATTAAATCAGCTAAAATAAGAGTGGGAACGCTCTTTGAAATACTAGGCCCTGTTTTCAAAGCTGTTGAATGGTATTGTAGTGGGGATTGGGGTAAAGATAGAGTTGGCAGGGCGATAGAAGAATATAGGAATGGAAAGGGCGATGTATAACGAAGATTTTAAGCAAGAAGAAATGTGAAGAAATCTTAAAAAGAATTACTGCAAATGAAATTATTCAGACTGAATACGGACTACGCGATATGGAAGCAGAAACAAAAGCAACAGGAAATAGAGCAGAAATAGCTTTTATTGTCGGTGGTATTAAGGGAATGAATAAGGTGCAGGGCACGTTAAGAAAAAGGTACAACAATAACTAAAAATCAAAGAAAGGAATAGGTTGTGCGCACATAAAACCGAGGTTTCCTTTTGGTAGATTTAGAATGTATAAAAAGAAGATTAAATGCGAGATATATCGTGATTCAATGCAAAATTACAAGAAATATGCAATACCGCCAGCACAGTTGATTATAGCTGATGTTCCTTATAATGTTGGAAACAACTTCTATGGCAGTAACCCTATGTGGTATAACGGTGGTGATAACAAAAACGGAGAGAGCAAACTTGCCAAGAAAGCGGCTTTCAATTCGGATTTTAACTTTAATTTGTATGAATACTTCCATTTTTGTTCAAAGATGTTGAAAAAAGAGGACACAAAGCCTATCGCAAGGGGCAGAAGTAGTAACAGTCCTTGTATGATTGTGTTTTGCGCATTTGAGCAGTTGTCAACATTGATTGCGGCGGCAAAGAAACACGGATTCATTAATTACATACCTCTTGTATTCTGTAAAAATTACAGTCCACAGGTACTTAAAGCGAATATGCGTATCGTAGGTGCTACGGAATATGCACTCGTACTGTACCGAAATAAGTTGCCGAAATTCAGAAACGGCTTGCAGATTGATGAAAATGGAAAGAATATCAGAGGTACAGGACACATGATTTTTAATTGGTTCAATTGGGAGAAAGACGGAAAAGATATACCGAAAATTCATCCGGCACAAAAGCCGGTTGCAGTCCTTAAAAAGCTGATTGAGATTTTTACAGACGAGGGAGACGTTGTTATTGACCCTTGTTGCGGTAGCGGTAGCACACTAAGAGCCGCAGCAGAGCTTGGCAGAAGTGCATACGGATTCGAGATTGACAGAAACTTTTACGAGCGTGCTAAGAATGAAATGCTTGTATTTGAAAAGGATGAGCAAATGGATTTATCAGATTATATTTAATGGAGAAATGGCTTATGAAATTTACAAAATTCATTAAGCCAGAACTTGAACAAATCAAAGAAAATGCCAATTTCACGGAAGAAGAGGAGAGGATTTTCTCTCTTCTCTGCCGTGGTTTTTCACAAAAGCAAATATCCACAAAAGAAAATCTATCACTAAGAACGATAGAGTACAGAGTGAGAGATATCAAAGATAAAATAGAAAGAACGGGGGTATTTGATTGGATGAAAAAGAACTGTTGAAATATGCCGTTGATAGTGGTATTCTCGACATAGCACTTGTGCAAGAACAAGTTGAAATGAACAAAAGAGAAAAGATACTAAAGAAACACCCATATGATATATGGGAAGGGAAAGATGGGTATTGGAGAACCTATATTCCATGCAAGGAGAAAGGGAGAAAGCTACTTAAGAAAAAAGATAGGGTCGATATTGAAAATGAGGTTATCGATTATTTACAGATTCAAGAAGAAAATCCAACCATTGATGAAGTGTTTGAAGAGTGGAACGACAGGCGGTTGGCACTGAACAAGATTGGAAATGCAACGCACCAAAGGAATCGCAACTTTTATCAAAGGCACTTTAAACAAATGGGTAAAAGCCACATAAAATCAATATCGGAAGATGAATGGGGAGATTTCCTAGAAGAACAGATTCCGAAGTTTGACTTGACGGCAAAGGCGTTTTCCGGACTAAAAGGGATAACCAAAGGGTTTCTGAAACGAGCCAAAAAGCGGAAGTTGATTGATTTTAATGTCGAAGAATTGTTTGAGGAGCTTGATACATCTGATTCCGATTTCAAACGAACGATCAAGGAAGATTACGAAGAGGTTTTTGACGAGAATGAAACTGATATTATGATTAAATATTTGGAATGCAACCTTGATTTATCAAACATAGCAATACTTCTAATGTTCGTGACCGGAATGAGAATCGGAGAGGTTGTGTGCCTAAAACATGATGATTTTGACGGTAATACGGTCAAGGTTCGGCGAACCGAAACAAGGTATCGTGGAGAGGATGATACGAAATATACGGTTGCGATAAAGGATTTCCCAAAGACGAGAGCTGGGGCGAGAACAATTATCATCCCAAAGGACTACGAGTGGTTGTGTGATAGGATCAGAAAAACGAATCCATTTGAAGAATTTGTGTTCATTAAAGAAAATGGAGAGCGCTTGAATGCGAATTGTGTAAGAATGCGATTACAGAGATTGTGCGATAAGTTAGGAATCTATCGAAAGTCTCCACATAAGATCCGAAAGACATACGGAACCATCCTTCTTGACAACAATATTGACGAGCGGTTGATCCTCGGTCAGATGGGGCACGCAAGCCTAGGAACTACAGAGGAACACTACCACAGAAACCGCAGATCTATCGAGAAAAAGTCAGATATTTTAAGTAGTATACCAGACTTCAAAGCACGAACAAGTTAGTTGTTTGATTACTATTTTGAAAAAAGTAATCAAAAGTAATCAAAGCAAAAACGCTACAAGCCGCATAAATACTGAAAAGTTGATGCTTTGTGCGGGGGTTCGAATCCCCTTATTGGCTTTCAGAAAACCGCATAAAATCAAGGTTTTCTATAGATTAGGGGAAAGAGAGTAATCAAAAAGTAATCAAAAGGTAATCAAAAAGGCTCGGAAGCCTTGATTTTACTAGAGAAAGGAGTTTCTTGTACAAGTGCTAAAAGTTAATTGAATATGATTACTATGGAAGTTTGGACGCATTGAGCGTCTTTTTTTATTGCGGTTTTTCTGCTTATTTTTTGCGGAAGAACCGTATTTTTTTATGCAAAAATATAAGCATAGGAGGGATGCGGAATGTTATTTACAGACGAAATTCTTGAAAAAATCTTAACAAGAGAAGATGTGTCAAAGGTTCCGCTTGTGTATCAGTCAGCTATGATTCACGCAATCAAGGAAGTATTGGAGGAAGAGAATGTATCAGATGCAAAATCAGAATATGGCATTTAACCCAAACCCAAGCTATGCCGCATATCAGTATAACCCAATGCAGAGGTTTCAACAGCCAGAGCCACAGATTCCGCAGATGCAACCGCAGTTTCTTGGAATCCAAGGAAAGGTTGTTCAGTCGGAATCAGCAATCATGGCGAATGATGTACCTATGGATGGAAGCGTTGCGTTTTTCCCAATGCAGGACATGAGCGCAATCGTAGCAAAACAATGGGATGCCAACGGAACAATCAGAAAGACAGTTTACAAGCCTTTTAATGAGCAGATGGCAGATTCTTCGAGTGACGATAAAAGAATCGAAATAGGGCTGTCTGACGATGCGACAAAGGCTATTACTGACAAATTGGATTGTTTGTTTGGAAAGATGGAAGAGTTGGAAGATAAGCTATCTTCGCAAACGCAAAGAAAATCTTCACGAACGCAAAAGGAGAGTGAGTCTTAATGAATCCTATGCAGATGTTACAAGGTATGAGAAACCCACAGCAGTTTTTACAACAAATGATGGGGAATAAAAGCGTAATGAACAACCCTTTAGCTAAAAACGCTATGCAGATGGCGCAAAATGGAGATTCCAAAGGCATTGAACAGATGGCTAGGAATTTGTGCAAAGAAAAAGGAATTGACGCAGATAAGGCTTTTGAGTCGTTTAAAAGCCAATTAGGAATGTGATACTAATTCTTGCAAGATTATGTATATAAAAATGAATTATGGAGGTAAATTCTATGTTTAACACAGGTAATTGTGCATCCGTTCCTCTTGTTGCGAACATTGACGGAAACGGAAATAACAATGGATGGGGCGCAGAAGGCTCATGGTTATGGTTCATTATCGTTATCTTCGCTATCTTCGGATGGGGTGGATTCGGTAACGGATTCGGAGGAAACGGAATGAATGGTGGTGTCGGAAGCGAAATCCAGCGCGGATTTGATAATCAGGCGGTTGTGTCAAAACTTGACGGCATTACAAACGGACTTTGTGACGGATTCTATGCAGTGCAAACCGGCATGAATGGCATAAACACAAACATTTTGCAGACCGGATTCGGCATTCAGCAGGCTATCAATGCTGATACAGTTGCTAATATGCAGAATACCAATGCATTACAGTCACAGCTTGCTAACTGTTGCTGTGAAACAAGAGAAGCTATCCAAGGCGTAAACTACAACATGGCAACTAACACTTGCGCGTTGCAGAACACCATGAACAGCAACACGAGAGACATTATCGACAGCCAGAATGCAGGAACACGCGCTATCCTTGATTATCTCTGCAATGAAAAGATTTCTAGCTTACAGGCAGAAAATAATGACCTTCGCAGAGCAGCTTCACAGGATCGTCAGAGTGCATTACTTACAACTCAGATGGCAGCTCAGACACAGCAGATTATCAATGCTGTAAATCCGCCTGCTATTCCGGCATATGTTGTGCCTAATCCAAATGCTTATGCATATGGATGCGGATGCAACACCGGTTGTGGCTGCTAAAACTGAATAATTGAGTATCTTAATTGAGTTTAACTCGTTTCTAATTTGATTTTAACTCGGCAATAACGAATTAAAACAAGGCTTAAACAAGGATTTAAACAAGATTATGTCTGCTATGCAGTATTACTTATAATCAAAGGGCAGACTGTAATGTTTGCCCTTATTTTTATGAAAGAGAGGTAAAAATAATGGAAGTAACAGGAATTGCATTACAAACCGTTGCCGCTGGAGAAGATGTGGCATTCACAGAAACAGCAGTGAACGGAACAAAATGTATCGTACACAGACAGGGAAGTGGAATTATCAAGCTAAGAGGTATCACCAATCAGTGCAAAGCTAGATTTTTGGTATCGTATTCCGGCAACATTCAGATTCCTACAGGCGGTACAGTTGGAGCTATATCGCTTGCCATTGCAGTAGACGGAGAGCCTTTACAGTCAACACGAATGATAGTTACTCCGGCAGCAGTACAAAATTTATTTAACGTTTCGGCGCAGGCATATGTTGATGTACCTTGCGGTTGTTGCAGTACCGTAGCCGTGCAGAATACGTCCACGCAGGCTATCGAGGTGCAGAACAGTAATTTGATTGCAGTAAGGGAGGCTTGATATTATGCATAAGTTTGCTAAACAGATTATGGATTGCGTGAAAGCCCACGTTGACGGCATCGGAATCGAGAATTTTGAGGGACAAAACCTTGATGATCTCAAGGATTGGACGGAGATTGCAAAGAACATCGTATGCTTTGACAAGGACTATAACATTGTTGAAGCCATGAAAAAGTCTGAAAATGAAGAAATCATGCGCATGGTGGAAGAATTTGGAGATTATCCGGGAAGAAGATACTACAATGAGTACCGGTACTCAAATGGCAGATTCGCACCGAAAGGACGCGGAACACGCAGAGGATATGTAGAACCGCCATATTATCATCAGATGCCGGAAGATTACCACGAATGGGAGAGAATGCCGGAATACGACCGAATGAGAGACCTTGACAGAATGAGTATGGGAAAGATGTATTATTCAGAGCCTATGAGCGGAAATAATGGCATGAGTACCGGTACTCACGATGCAAGAGAGGGCAGAGCCGGTATGAGTCGGAGAAGTTACATGGAGACAAAGGAAATGCATAACGGAAATTCACCGGAAGATAAGGACGCAAAGATGAAAGAACTCGAAAAGTACATGAAATCTCTTTCGGAAGATGTGACCGAACTGTTTTCCGGTATGTCCCCAGAAGAGAAACAGTTAACCAAGACAAAGCTGACTACGCTTGTCACGAAAATGTAATAGAGAGGGCATTTTGCCCTCTTTGTTTGCGAGGTGGTAAATTGTTCACGATAAACAATGAAATGTGGAATTTGGTCAAAGTATCGCGTTACAGCGATATGCTACAGAGAAGTGACGGAAGTAGAACGGTAGGCATGACCGACAGGGACACGAAAACGATATATCTTGCGAATGATCTACGCGGAAAATTCCTTGACCGTGTACTACGCCACGAATTATGTCATGCGTTCTGTCTTTCGTATAACGTATACATGGATATTGATACAGAGGAAATTGTAGCAGATTTCTTGGCTACATATGGAAGAGAAGTATTTGAAATAGCAGACAGACTATTGATTGAACTTATGGAGGTTGTTGCATAATGGATAAAATTTCAGAACTCTTACAGTACGTGCACCGGACGAATCCGGAAATGACTAGGGAAAGGCTGATAGAAGAGTTGAGCAAAAGTGACTATGCGGCGCGGTCTTTGATTTTTACGAAAGAAAACATCGTTTCGCTAGGGCAAAAATAAATCCGGCGGTTTGAATCGCCGCCGGATAAATATATTATTCGTTTGGTAACAAGTCTGTTTTGCCATTTGTAAGGAACTTTGCGCAACACGCGAATCCTGCAATAAAAGCCGCTTCTTGAATGTCGCAAACACCATCCCTTATCTTATCGCTAATGTCGTTATACAGTTTTTCACTCAACACATCCTTAAGGCTGTCAACCGAATCATACATCTTGTAGCAAGCAGAATTTATAATTCTCACACTCTTTGAATTGTTTACATCGTTTGTGTCTAAAAAGTTTTCATAAGCAATTTTTAATAATTCTTCCATTTTAGTAGTCTCCTTCTTCTGTTAATAAATAGTTGATATATCCTGTCGCAAGTCTGGAAAGGCTTTTACTGCCATCCAACAAATCCAATTTGTACTCTGGTCTATAGCCAAACCTCTGCACGTAGAACTTTTCTTCAAGTTCTAAGTCGTAAATGTCAGATAGCTCCACGAGAATCTTGTGATATAAAAATTTTCTCGTCCACCCAAACTGTTCCATGATAATTTTTAATTTCCAATTATTTTTTCTGAACCACGCTCCGCGTGATGCGTCCAATTGCTGTTTTGCAATGTAACAATCTGCAAATGGGTCATCATTTTTCGGCAATGCCGCCTGTGGTTTCTTTATGGCTTTCTCCATATCGTTAAAGCGTTTCACGTATCGGGCAGTAAATACGATGCCTTTTTCTCCGTTGAATTTGTTCGCAAGAAAATCACATCCTAACTTGGTTACTTTGTAGCACTTGTTTTCTTTTCCGGATTCATCTTTGTAGGTAGATGGAATGAAATAATCACTCGCACCTAAATTGTGGTGAGTCAAAATTTCAATGATTCCTTCAGTATGTTTGCCCCTTACATCCTGTCCTTCCAATTTTCTTAAAACTCTGTCGTGACGCATTTCCATCATTTCTGCAATCTCTAAAGTAGTGATGGTTTGTTCTATTTGGTTCATGCTTATTCTCCTTTCTGAAAAACAACATTATGTTTGTTTTGAACAACCTCATAGTTGTATTATAAACAACAGTTTATTTGTTGTCAACAATATTTTAGTTGATTTATTGTTTTATTTGTTGTATTCTGTTTCTTGTATAAGAAAGGAGGCGTATGATGTTTACCAAATTATTAAGATTAACATTGGTTGAAAAAGAAATGACAGCTAAAGAGTTAGCCACAAAGATAGGGACAACTCAACAGAACCTATCAGCAAAAATGAAACGTGACAACTTTTCAGAAAAGGAAATGCGGCAGATTGCGGATACATTGGGGCTTGATTTAGAAATTGTAATGAAAGAGAAGAAATAAGAAAACCCGCCTAACTGGCGGGTTTTTGATGAAAGAAAATTTTTCCCGCGCCCCAAAAAATATTTCGTAATTTTTTTGTACCCCCCTGGGGTAGCGTTTTAGGGTCCAGATTCCATTTTCACGGATTCTCAAAAACGTGTAACAAACGTGCAATTATCTTCGACATTCCGCAAACATCACAAATACACTATATGTTATGCCATATATAGATAATTCATTGATGATATTTGATATTATTGCCGATCACAGGCAAACGCCAGAAGACGCCTGCCCGGCTATAGTTACAGTCTAGCATAGACCACATTTTACCACTTGTCAAGATAGTTTTTCCCATCGTACCGGCTGTAAGTGTGTGTTACGTTTTCCGGTCTTTGCGTGATCTGCAACCAATCACCGCCGCGCTGTGCGGTTATTTTGATTTTTGCAGACTCCACCCATTCCACGCCCTCAAACTTTGAGTAGCCGCACATTTTGCCGGATATTTCCAGATAACCAAGGGCAGACACCCGGCGCATGATTTCCCTTTTTCCGATATACTCATATTTTCCCATCTTTCCCACCTCCAGACGTTCCACGCTCACTCATGCATATATCTTTGCATCCGTCGCGCGATAATTGGTTTATAATTAACCATGCTTGCATATCACCATACGCCACCCGGCGCATAGTTTGCCCCTTAAAAGTTGCCTTAATATCATAGATCATAGGTTTATCCCTCCTTTTCTGTGTTTATTTGTCAATTTGCGCATGAAAATCAGTTTCCATGTAGTCCGCGCTCCGGAATCGAACCGGAACGGATGCACCAAGCGCGCGAAAAATGGCGCGTATTACGCCGTTTCCGTTTCGTTATTGCAGAAATTCCGCCCCTAGGTCATGAACCTGCGCCACCAGCAGTGGGGAAGCGGGAGAGTACTAATATTTTTCTGGATTTGTAACTCTGTCAAAACCAAAGAAAAACTTTGCATTACTTGCGCCGTTTGCGTGTTTTGCGGCTTTTTCTGTTATATCGCAATAGCCTATAACATTGTGATTTCTCCAAATCGCATATTTTTTTGTTGGTTCATTGTCGTTTATAATTACAAACTGGATGTTTTCAAAGAATAATGTTGTTCCGTATCCGGGAAGAAAAGCGCATTTTATTTTCTTGTCGAAAATAGCAGTGCTTTTATAATCTTCACATATCTTGTCATATTCTGATTTTTTGATGATGTGAAATTCTTTAAAAATTTCATCATTTAATTTAATTGTTTTCATATCAAAACCGCCTTTCCATGTGTTTTCTGTCCTCTTATGAGGTAAAAGCAAGCCGGGGAATCGAACCCCGGTAAACGCCGCCGCTTGCTTATGCGCTTACTTCCGCTCTTAAAATCTCGATAGCTTCGTCTGTTGTGTGTTCTCTGTACCACTTCCAGGGCTTGCTATACGCCTTCGCCAGCGCGAAATCTTCTTGAGTTTCTAAAAAATAATCCCTAACTTTCAAAAATGCTTTCTCAGCTTCTTCTAATTTATTCATACGATCAACCATCCTTTCATTGTGTGCTTGTCTCATCAGTGGCAAGGTTGCAACCCTACACCAGACCGCCGGGAGGCGGTTTCGACTATTCGCAAATTCTGCGGAAAATTTCAATTGTGAGTTCTGCGGCAGCTCTTTTTCTGTCGGACGTGTAGCCGTGGCGTTTGCTCTTTAGGGCTTTTTCTGCTTGCTTAAGGTTTCCAACTCCACAAGATGTCGCTTTGTTGAGTTTTTCCCATTCATCCGGTGCAACTTTTACGGCTTTAAGCGTTGCCGTGTTAATTTCGTAATTATCTTTGTCTTCTGGGCGTAAATCTTCACAAACCGGAATATATTCATGTGTTCCCATGTTTTCGCCAATATTCCATATGAAAAAGCCAACCGGGATTTTCTCCACGATTTCAAAAGTGTCATTTCTGTCGCAAAGTGTAGAAGTGCTATAAATTTTGTTATTTTCAATTTTTACTATTTCCATGTTGTTTCCTCGCTTTCTGTGCTTCATTTGATACTTGTATTATAGTAAATATAAGGCACAAAAACAATTGACATAATGTACAAAATATAAGGCACAAAGCATAATTTTACTTGTGAAATATGTATAAGGCACAAAACCGCATGAAACATTATATAAGGAAAGAAAACTTTTCCTTGACTTATAAGGCACAAAACATTATAATGATAGCAAACACAGAAAGAGAGGTTCGAAGCATGGAACGTAAGACAACAGAAGCAACACGGCGCGCAATCTATAGATATGATGATAAGTTTGAGCGTGTTAATTGCAGATTTGCAAAAGGCACAAAGGAACGCATAGAAAAGCTTGGGTACAAGAGCGCGAACGATTTTATTAAACTTGCAGTAGCGGAAAAGCTGGAGCATGACGAAAAAATCTTGAAATAAGGCACAAAAAACTATTGACATATAAGGCACAAAATGTTATAGTATAGACAGATCAAAGGAATAGAGCAAAGGCGAAAGCAAAGAAAGGGGAACAACATATGAAGATCAAAGGAATCGGAACAATTAGCAAAGACAAAGCTATGGAGATCTTGACCCGAGAAGGACGCGAGGCTGTAAAAGCCGGAGAGATCACAGCAGAAGAGCTTGGCGAGATGTACAAGCTCGAAATGGTCAAGAAAGCATCCAAGATCGGACAGAACAGCGATACATTCCGGGAGTCTTACAAGTGGATTCCGGACGATCTGAAAGAAGAGTTAGCACCGGAACAGCTTGGAAGGCTCGTAGATAGCTTTTATGAGTGCTATGGGGAAGGAAAGAACGCATAAGAAAGAGAGGAACCATTATGAAAGAATACACAGAGTACACAAGAAAAGAAATAAACGAGATCACCAAACGCGGTGGAGACGATTTAAAAAAGCTTAATCAAATGACATCCGATTATCTGGATAGCTTAGATTTGAGCGAGAGAGCAAGAGAGATAATATGCGATACGGATTTTAATTGTATGGCTATTTGCTATGGAGGAATGTTTACAGCAGAAGAAGTTGAGGAATGCATAAACGACGAATATGGCGAAGAGGACTGACGCATTGGTTTACGAGCTGGTCCAGAAACAATAAGAAAGAGAGGAAAGAAAGATGAAAGAATATAAGATGTTTAATGGAAAAAAATTAGAGGTTGGAGAGGAAATCAGATTTGCCGATCTGTGGCAGAGCGATGACGGAGATGAGGAAGAACTTCTTGATTCTGGTTGCGTTTGGATTGCAAATGACGAAAACGACAGTCCAGTAATCGCGGATTTTGAAATCTTGCAGAAGGACGAAGAAAATCTGATCGACACGCTTGTAAAAGTTACAGATATTCGGTAAAATGAAAATATGATAAACCATAACATAAGATGTGTAGAATTGCTACAATAGCGGTTTTACACATCTTTTTATTTTTTGGAGGAACCATGGGAGAAAAACGAAAATATACAAAAGCGGAAGATCTTGTCGGGACAACTTACAAAGGCTTTAAAGTTTTGGATTGCAAGAGGGAAAACAGACGATCTTTTTTACAGGTAGAATGCCCTTATTGCAAAAAAATTAAATGGATTCGCAAAGATCAACTTGACGATCCACACCGCAAGGGATGCGGATGTTTAATGACAAAGACACAATTTAAACAAAAGGATTTAGTGGGAGAAAGATTTGGGCGGCTGGAAGTAATAAAGGCAACTAGCGAACGCGATTCGCACAACGGCTCTGTTATATGGCTATGCCGATGTGGCTGCGGAAAGTTTAAAAAAGTATCTACCGGCTCTTTAAAAAACGGAAGCGTGGCAAGCTGTGGGTGCCTTGGTAGGGAAAACAGTTCAAAAAATGGGAAGATTTACGGGAAAAAAATAGTAGATAATTATTGCATTGCCGGAACAAATGTAAATAATTTAACCGCAAAAATTCCAAAAAACAATAAATCTGGTCATAAGGGTGTACATTGGAATGTAAACAAGGGCAGATGGATAGCGCAAATTGAATTTATGGGAAAACATTATAATTTAGGGAGTTTCCAAGAGAAAGAAGATGCGATAAAAGTAAGAGAGGAAGCAGAAAAGAAAATGTTTGGCAATTTCCTGGAGTGGTACGCGGAAACGTTCCCGAACGCAAAGAAAAATATTAAAGACAGAGAAAAAACGAGTGGGAAAGATTAAGAATCTGACCCACTCGCTTTCATTATACGAAATGCTATTGTTTCAATCCGTGGCCGCCGGAATCGCTGGCGACACCACATCGGCAAGCATCCATGCCGTGCGACATATCTATAGTCTATCATCAGATCGGACAGAACGCAAGTAAATATTTTTAAACAAGGGGCAGTTTTTCCGGCTGCCTTTTCTTTTTTGCCATGTCCAAAATCAACAACGTGTCCGGGCATATCTTACAAAATCTCCGAAAAACCGTAAACAAACTATAAAACTTTTCTTAAATTTTTATAAACAAGGTTAGTCGTATTGAGTCTTTGATAAGCCACAAAATGATAGAATAGTATCAGTTTTTGGTAAAAATCGTCTGACAATCGTCTGACATAACACGACACAATCGTCTGACGTCGCTTTTTCAGAACTATGTTTCTCTTTCTCTATCTTTTTCTTAATCTTTTAATTTTAAATTAATAATAATATACTGTATTTAAAGCCTATAGATGTAGAGTAAGTGTATATCCGCATATGCGCGCGGCGTAAATATATATACTCACTGTCTCTAGGCGTGATAATTTTCCGGTTGACTTTTATCGTGAAAATAGTGTATACCAAAAGCATAAAGATAAACGGATTGGAGGTGTGAATATATGCAGGATGTAGAGAGCGTAGATCTTACAAGCCTTATAGTGGATCTAGGTACAGTACAGATATACACATCAACTGTACAGGATTTAATAGACAACGCTTGTATAGAATTTCACATCGATGATCTGTTAAAAGCTGGACAGAGACAATGGAAAGCTGTAATGCAGTATGTTGGTATGCATTTATTCCCGGATACATCGGTACTAAAAGATAAGAGCTTAAAACCTATTGGTAATGCAACTATACCAACTAACTGTAACAGATACGACAGAGAGGTATTATATAAACTCTGTGATTATTATATATATATATCCAATGTGTACAGTAAACTAGTGAGTACAGTAGCATTCAGTTATTTTTGCAATATACCAACAAACACAATGGATATATGGAGTACAGAAGAACCAAGTTCGTTGGCTTTCAAGATGTGGCAAAAATTGCAGCGATCACGCAAGGATTGCATCCTCGATCGTGCGTATGACTCCAACAGCCCTGTGGGAACCATGTTCGTGGGCAACAACGAGTTCGGCATGAATCAGCCCGGTATCGGCGATAATGCCACCCAGAGAAGAGCAATCACAGCGCAGGAGCTGCCAAGATTGGACGAGAAAAAGAGTCAAGAATTGCACGTAATTGACACACAATTCACAGATGCAGAGGTAAATAATACAGTTTAAATTGTGTGTGATTATTCTACAATTCACAAACGTAGTAATATCAAGGGTTGTAGCGTTTTAACTATTCGTGAACTATTCGGAAAAGTGGAGTTAAACGAATAGTTATGCCTAGGGCATATGGAATTGTGCTAAGTGTTTGAGAATGATAAACAATTCTAGCAAAGCAAACGAACCAAGCAAAGCAGCGCAAACAATCGCCCTGAATGCATGGGGGAGGGGGTCTGACAGAGGGACCACTGGGCGGCTACTAAGTCCCTTAAATACCTCAAAAAATAAAAAGCCTTATTCAACCAAAGGAGCATACATGAATCCATTGAAAATTACAGAACCAATAAATTCTACAGACTCAAAAGGATTTCAAGAAGAGGTAAACAGAGTAATAAAATCACTATCTGAGTCTTATCGTGAGATAGTAGACATTAAATATTCTACACACGTATTCAATGGCTGGAAGAGAGGTTATAGCGCAATAGTGCTTTACAGATAACAATAAAAAGCCGCTTACAACACCCATTGACTTTCACCGTAAATAGGCTATAATAAATTTATAACAATTCACTTTCACGTTGCGATTCGCAACTACATTTCCAAAAAAATTTTTAAAAATAAAAAGAGTGTTTCGGACAGGAGAATGATATATGACCGGGAATGATGAGATGGAAAGAAAACAATGTAACGGGAGAAAATTGATGACTTTCGAAGAATTTTGCGATGCATTGAAAGAAACAGGGGCTTATTAGGCAGAAGATGGACATATATACCGTAAAGATGGTAGCATCTTGAGCCGCCAAGGAAGAAATGGATATTATACACTCCGAAAAATGTTTGACAATCATACGTATTACTTTATGGAACATAGAGTTGCGTATTATTTTGCGCATGGAAAATTTGATGAATCGTTGCAAATTAATCATAAAGATTTTGACAGAGGAAATAATCACATTGACAATCTTGAACTGATGACTTGCAAGGAAAATATAAATTACTCAAAAGATGCAGGAAGAACAAATTATGTTAAAGGTTGCGATTGCCCTAAGGCTGCTTTTACAGAAAAAGAAGTTCAGCTTATTAGATATTTAAAAATCAATGGCTGGAAATCAAAAGAAATAAACAAGCTGTTCGGGAATAAGACAACGGAAACGACAATTAACAGAGTTGTTGAAAAGGCAAGATACGGCAATGTGCTTGACGCTTCTGATGTTACTGCTATCTATCCACTGATTGTTGAGAAGACAAGAAATAAAGATTTGAGTTGGGATGAGAGCCTAAAAAACGCTGCATTTGGACTGTCAGGCGAAAGTGGCGAAGTTGTCGATTTACTAAAAAAGTTTTTCTATCAAGGTCAAGAGTTGGATTTGGTACATCTTATGTTGGAAATAGGAGACGTATTTTATTATCTTTATTGGATTGGCATGTTGCTTGATATAGACATAGCTGAAATATACTTTGCAAATATAGAAAAGCTAAATAAGCGTTACCCGGAAGGTTTTGACATTGAAAAAGCAAACCACAGGGCGGAGGGCGATGTGTAATGGTAGAGCGTAAAGAATGTTGTGGCACTTGCGAATATGGCACATACGACAAAACAAACGGCTATGTTTGCGTGAATGACGAAAGCGACTATGTTGCTGATTTCGTTGAATATGACCATTCATGCGATTTCTGGGAACAGAAACAGGGAAAACTGAAATGAATGAAACATTGATGAAAACCGAGTATTCCACAGCTTTTGATGAAAAACGCAAAGGTTTGATTGAGCAGTCGTATTACAAATACGGACCAGCAAGAATGAATTTTGCAAACGGGAATGTGGATGCAATCGAAAGTTTGAAAATGTGCCTTGCCAAGTTTGAAGAGACCGGGAATCTTGAATACCTGTGTGACGTTGCGAATTATGCAATGTTCCGGTTCATGTTTCCGCAACAGGGCGAATACTTCAAACATACGAATTCTGATGAATCTGCCGGACTTTTCGGCATAAGCGTGAATGAAATGGAACGATTCAAACAGGAACACAGCTTTGAGGATTGGAGATATTGATATGATTTTAAAGATAATCGCAACAGCGACAGATGCCCTCGTAATGCTTGGACTTATGGGAGGACAAGTAAAACAAAAAGACAATTCAAACGCAATGGGCTATTTGCTTTCATACGCGATCTTTGCAATGAATATTATGGTCATTTGGAGATAACAACATGACAATTTATGATCCAATATTTGGTATTTACTTTCTGCCGCCAATTTTGAGCATGGTAGAAAGAATACATATAACAAAATCAAAGGAACCGGACAGCACCGGAGATTTACTCAATCTGGATAGTGACGCCGAGCACCAGAGCGAGAAATCGGAGCATCCGGTATAGCTTAAGTCCGCAAATGATAATTCTCTGCTGAATAATTGATCTATCGGCGTTAGGCTTTGAATTATGTTTGCGGACGGAACAACATTGGGCTATTGCCAAGTGGTAAGGCACAGGATTTTGATTCCTGTATTCCCGGGTTCGAATCCCGGTAGCCCAGCTTGACCGTTTGCAAGTAGGCGGTCAACATATGCTTATTCATAATAAGGCATATATGAACCCATTGACGTTGTTTCAGATATTGGGTTCTCCTTTCACCAACTAGGACGATTTCTGTTAAGGACGGTGCGAGACCGTCCGGTTGGTTTTCGACGGTGGCAGAGAGGATATTGCTAATACATAAGGCTTGATAGTGGTCGGGTGGTTAATGCCGCGGAGGACGCTTGTCGGAATGCAAGCTACGCGAGGTTCAAATCCTCGCTCGTCAAAGACGGTAACGCACAGAGATGTGGAATGAGACGGTTCTGTGCATGATTGTGAGTTTGGGCGGTTGGTTTCTAGCAATCAAAGAGTTGCCGGTGAAATGCTGTAAACCGGATAGTGCAAGGCATAGCACGATAAACATTATTGCTAACCGTCTGATGGCGGTTATGGGGATTTAATTCAGTGGCAGAAGACACGGCTTATATCCGGGTTGTCGCGGGTTCGATTCCCTGTGCCGCTATTTATTTACGCAAAATTGTGTGTGAGTATGATAAAAACATTGTGGAATATTTATATCAAACAAAAGACACGGAATCTCACGAGGATTCCGATTTTTGCTATGATTGGGGTATAATATGACAAACTGCGTGAATTGTGGCGCACCGATCGAAACCGACAAAAAGGTGTGTCCTTATTGCAAAACTCCATATGATGTAAGCGGATTTAAAGCTGAAATAGGGGAAATGTTCTTCGGAGAAATCACGATTGGTGAGAGAACAAGCAGAGTATATCTAGGAAATGTAGAACGCAAGCAGTTATTAAACAGCGAACCATATTTTGATAAAGATGGTATTTTGCATCGTGAGATTCCAAAAAAATAAGAAAATTTACTTTGATTGAGGTGTAATATGTGTGATTTTTGCAAAAACATAGCAATGGATAATGATGAATATTACGAAAAAAGATACGCTGGAGGAGATTTTATTTTCAAAGACGAAAATGGATTTGGCTTGTTAATCGACACAGGAGACAGCGGTTGTCTTGGATATATAAAAATCAATTATTGCCCTATCTGCGGTAGAAAGCTGGTGGAAGAATGAATAAATTATTACAAAATATACTTTTTCAGAAACCTACAGATTGTAAATATTGCGAAATGTTAAGTTGCGGAATGCTTGGCGCGACTTACACATGCGTGAATGAGAAAAGCAAGTGTTATTTTGTTTACCCAGTTATATGCCCTAAAGAGTGCAGATTTTATGAAAAAGACACGGACTCCCAGTGTGAAAACACTATTCAAACAACACAGAATGGTCAATAACGGATTTTTATTTGATAAGTGAGGGATTTATATGAAACATCAAAAAGAATGGCGCACTTGCGACAGGTGCGGTGCTGAAATTGAAAAAGGCATACTGTGCGGAAATTTGATTACACAGAACAGCACTTTTAATACTGTATACGACTTGTGCCCTAAGTGTATGGAAGATTTTGAGGAGTTTATGAGAAATGACAGTTAATATGGGAACCCAAACCTATGAAATGAGCCGAAAGCAGACAAAAGCTATCCTTGGAACGGCTAAGAAACTTGCAAATTGCAATATATACGGAATTGAAAAAGGCAATGTGGTGATTATGCTGAATGAAAAGTATGAGGACGATATGAGCCTTAAAAAAGCCGTAGAGGAGTATAAGAAGAAAGGGTTCAAGGTGTATTGGAAATGATGGAGAGAATACATTGCCTTATTTTTGACAACAGGGTAAAACATAATACCAGAAAATTGTACGAAAAAGAGATGCTTTTTTATATCAAGCATTTTCTTAAACACAAAAAAGAGTTTAATATGTCATATTTTGACATCATAAAACAGGCGAGAGGAATTGCTAAAGGGCATTGCGAGTTATGGCTTGAAGTTCGGGCGACTCATGACGCTTGTAAGGGAATTAGATATTGAATTAAAACTTATTATTGGGGGAATAAATGAAGAAAACACGTTCAAAAATCATAATCAAAACTAGAGCTGGCGGTTATACAAAGATTTATGCTAATGGAAAATGGCAAAAGGGAGTGTATAATCTTGATTTCCATGCTGACTGCAAGCCATTGAGATACCCAAGTGTAAAAGTTTCTTGCGAATTTGATAAGAATAAGACTGATAAAAACGGTTCTCGGTTATTTACGACCCGGAAAAAGAAGAAATTGCAAAAGAACACGTAGTTGCAAGGATTTAGGGAGTAAGATTATGAAAATATCAGAGATGAATAACTGCATTGAAGAAATGCGAAAATGCTACAATTTTAAAGATGATGAAACAGAAATAAGGCTTGGTAGTCAGATAAGAACGTTTGCTTCGGAAGTTTGCATTGCAACAAAGGATGAAAACGGAACAGTGATTGAAATGTCAAGAACAGCGGATAGATTAGAAAAATCCGACACTTGTTTGTGACGAAAGGAGATTTTATGAAGAAGAAAATTATAGCAATTGTATTAGGATTGACATTGTGCTTGGGAATGACCGGATGTACAAAAGGTAATATTGAACCTGAAAGTAGTTACTTTGCAAATAAATATATAGATTTAGTGACAATTTATAAAGACGATTACTATAATACCGAAGTTCTCTATGATAAAAATACAAAAGTAATGTATTTTGTAAAATGGAGTGGTTATCAATTTGGAATCACGCCTATCTATAATTCAGATGGAACAGTGAAATTATATGATGGAGAATAGAGCATAGGAAACCGAAGTTTCCTCCGGATGATAAGAAAATAAGAGAGTGCATAAATGTACTTGAAAACAGAATTGATGAATTAGATAGATAATCAGACCAAGAAAATAGTCTTTAAATAATTTCCGAAACACTAAGAGGTGCGTACAATATTGGTGTGCTAAGAATAGCTTTTACTACCGACTACGCATATTACCGGCTAACAAATGGAGTTAGTCGCTAACCTAGAAAAATTATAGGCAGAGGTCAAGGCACTTCTGCTTTTTGCGGAGGTGCTTTTTATTTGGCTTCAAAGCAGTTAATCAATGCAGTAAATGGATATGAAAACTACATACAGAGAAAAGGCGTTGATGAACAGGTAATAGATGCCTTTTTGAAAGCGTGCAATGTGGCAATTCGGACGGAAAAAGACGTTGACTACGGATTGACTATAACCGAAAGAACAAAGGCTTTAATCAACGAATTTACGCAGAAAAATGCGGGAGGTAGCATATGGGAACTTGAACGATATGCGCAGGATCACGACATTAAAGGCGGATACAAACTTGTGAATCAGTTCTATGAAGTCTTGCGATTAGAGAGCTTTTATCGTTTCGAGAGCTTTATTTACTTTATGGAGCGCAAAAGAAATTGGAGTAAACGGTTTTATTATCCACGCCGCAAGACGCTGAATATAGTTGCCCAAGATCTTGAAGATTTGGAAAACAGGAAGATTAAATTTTACGGATTGTCAATGCCATCGCGTGTCGGTAAATCGACTATCTGTATTTTCTTCCTTGCGTGGGTAGCTTTGCGCAGACCAAACAGTCATAGTGCTATGGGCGGTCACTCTGGTATTTTGGCAAAAGGATTTTACAAGGAACTGATGAATCTTTTTACCACGGAAGAATATACGTTTGCTGAACTTTTTGCTTATTGGCATCCGGAATACGCAAACGCAACACTTCCAACAGATAAAAGTGCTGATGAATTTACAATCACCCTTGGCGATCCGGACAGATTCGCAACCGTAACGTGCCGTGGTATTGACGGAACATGGACAGGAGCGGTCGATGTTTCAAAAGACGGATATTTATATGTCGATGACTTGGTGCGTGATCGCGAGCATTCATTAAGTCCTACTCGAATGGAAAACACATACCAAGAGTACTTAAACAAGATGGTTGACCGTAAAAATGACGGTGCAAGGGAATTGATGGTTGGTACCCTTTGGAATGTTTTAGACCCATTGGAACGCATGAGAAAGCAATATGAGCATGATCCACAATACCGATTCCGTAAGATTCCGGCACTTAATGAAAATGACGAAAGCAATTTTGCGTATGAAATCAACGGATTTTCCACGGAATACTACAGAGATATGCGAGATAAGCTTGACAATGCCGAATGGATGGCTAAGTTTATGCAGCAACCATATGTCCGCGAAGGATTGCTTTATACGGATTTGAGACTATTTAACGGAATACTTCCGGATGGAGATTTCCGGCGCATCGGAGTTGTGGATGTTGCCTGGGGCGGTGGCGATAGCTTGTCAATGCCGATAGGGGCAGAATATGAAAACGGTGATGTTTATATTTACGATTGGGTATTCAACAAAGGCCCGAAAGAGGTAACAATCCCTCTTGTTGTCGGACGAATTATTGGGAATGAGATTCGGCAGACAAGATTTGAGGGAAATACCGGAGGAGATCTGTATTGCCAATATGTAGATGAAAAGTTGCAGAAACAGGACTATAAATGTTCATGCACAAGCAGAAAGGCACCAAACAAGGTTGAAAAATTATCAAAGATCATAGCATATTCCGGGGATGTTAAGAGAAAATTCATATTTCTTGATACGTACCGACCGACGCAGGAACAAATGAAGAAAGATTCAGATCTTGGAGTAACGAGATATTACAGAAATGACGAATATCAAGCGGCTATGGACGAATTGCAGATGTTTGTAAGTATTGGAGGTAATGAACATGACGATGCAGCGGACGGTTTAACTCAGCTTGAAATGTTTATAGAAAACCCAAACAATACCGCAAAGGTAGAAGCGGCAGTAAACCCATTTAGGAGGTATTAGGATATGACAACAGACAAATATCTCTCACAGATAAGCAGAATAGACCATGCGATTGCAAATAAGCTGGAAGAAATCAAAAGGCTATCCGATATGGCAACATCTATATCCATATCTCCAAAAGAGGTAGATGTACAATCATCCGGCAACCCCGACAAAATGGGGAGCGCGGTATCAAAGATTGTTGATTTGCAGAATGAGGTTCAGACGCTTGTAGATGAATTGGTTGATAAAAGACGGATTATCATATCACAAATTGACAGTATGGATAATACAGATGTGTATATCGTGCTTTCATCACACTACGTTAATGGAAAAGATTGGAACTTGATTTCCGTTGAGATGAAATATTCCTACAGGAACATTATGAAACTTAGGAAAAGAGCACTGCAGGAGTTTGAAAGACGTTATGGACAGCTTTATTCTGAAAAGAGTGCATAAAAGTGCACAATAGTTCACATTCTTTCACAACATTTCCCAAAACTTGCATGGTATACTAAAAGAGTAGAAAAACAAAATCCTACAACCCCAAAAGCATATAACCCGTAAAAGGCACTGTCAGAAATGGCGGTGCCTTTTTTGTAAGAAAGAGACTTCTATGGAAAAAGTAACTATATATTGCCCGGATTGCGGAAGAATTGCCGGACATTATGATGGGAGATCTACGATAGATCATCCGTGTAAATGTAAAAAATGCAATCATATTGTGATTTATCGCGTGGCAACAGGCAAGATTGAAACAAAGCCAATACCAAAACGCGCTTGCAGTAGTGGAGTTTTATTTATATGAAGAACACACAGTATTTTCACGACCTTGTAAAAGGCAGATATGGAAGAAAAATTGCATATGCTAACGTAGAACAGATTACGGCAGACAATATCAGAAATGTTGTCGGAAACTGCATTGGTGCATTTTATTTCAACAAGACAGTCATTCGGTATCTATGGAACTACTATAAGGGCGATCAGCCTGTATTGTACCGAACAAAGGTGCAGAATGCGGATATAACCAATAAGGTATCTGAAAACCATGCCTATGAGATTGTTCAATTCAAGGTTGGACAGACTTACGGTGAGCCAATTCAGCTTATTAGTAGGAAAGACGATGACCGTATAAACAATGCGGTTGATGAATTTAACGATTATCTGACCGATGCTAATAAGCAGGAAAAGGACATTAAGGCAGGAGAGTGGCAATCAGCAACCGGAACGTCATTTAAGGCGGTGCAGTTTGCAAATGGAGATATACCATTTAGAATTGTCGCACCAACACCAATGAATACGTTTGTTATCTACAGCCAATCCACAGAAGAACCACTTTTAGCAATCCAAGAGCTTAAGGATGCCGATGGACAGATGTATAAACTCTGCTACACGGACTCTTACGAATGCAAGATTGTGAACGGAGAGGTTCGAGATTGGAAACTGCATGGCTTTGGCGGAATCCCGATTGTTGAGTTTCCGAACAACCATGAGCGCATTTCTGATATTGAGCTTGTAATCGGACTATTGGATGCAATCAACACAATGCAGTCAAATCGAATGGATGGTGTTGAGCAGTTTGTTCAGTTTTGGATAAAGTTTGTAAATTGCGACATTGACCCGGAAACCTTTGAAAAAATGAAGATTTCCCATGCGCTGACGGTAAAATCCAATAATGAGCAGAATAAATCAGATGTTGACATTATGACACAAGAGCTGAACCAGACAGAGTGCCAAGTCGCAAAGGATGATTTGTGGGATAATGCACAGTCCATTCTTGCTATACCGACAAGAGAATCGCAAAATTCTGGTGGTGATACACAGGGGGCGGTATCTTTAAGGGCAGGATGGGACTTCTCTAAAACCAGGGCTAAACAAAAAGACCCGATAATAAAAACATCGGAAAAGAGATTGGCTAAAGTAATATTAAACGTAATAAGAATTAAAGACCATGATTTAGGGCTTACGGCAAGAGATTTTGATGTTCAAATCAACCATAGTCCTCTTGATAATTTATATACAAAAACGCAAGCACTCGATCAAATGTTAAAAGCTGGAATAAATCCAAGAATAGCAGTATCTACTTGTGGATTATGGGGAGATGCCGAAAAAGTATTTATACAATCAAAGCCATATTTCGATGTTTTGTATAAAACAGTAGATATGGTAAAAAAAGAAAATGAGAATACAAAAAAACAAGAACCGACAAGCTAATTCCTATCGGTTCTTGTTTTTACATAATCAGTTAAAATACTAACCATGAGATTGTTAAGAGAGCGAATTTCTTCTTTTGCAATAATCTCAAGAGAAGATTTAAGCTTCTTTTCCATAACAATTGTAGTTTTAACTTTACTTTCTGAAATTTTTCCTTGCGGCATATTATCACCTCTTTTTGTGTAGTATAAATTACCATCAAGTAATTGTCAAGTAACTTGCAAGTTGCTAGCAACTATGATATAATACATGTAAAGGAGATGATTATATGCCAGATAAGAAAATGGCAAGACATGTTACACATGGGTTGACAGGTAAAAGAGTTTATAAAACTTGGGAAAGCATGAAAGCAAGGTGCTACAATCCTAATGATGGGAAGTATGAGAAATACGGTGGGAGAGGGATTAAAGTATGCGAGGAATGGTTAGGGAAAGACGGGGCGAGGAACTTTGCGAAATGGGCTTACGAAAATGGTTTTGATGAAAATAAACACCAAAAAGAACAAAGTATTGACCGGATAGATGTAAATGGTAATTATGAGCCAAATAATTGCAGATTTACAGATGCAAAAATCCAAGCTAATAATAGAACAAATACTATCTTTCTTGAATATCAAGGAAAGACAAAATGCTTACAAGAATGGGCAGATGAAGTAGGAATATCAGAATCAACTATTCGTTGGAGATTGAATAACGGGTATTCAGCAGAAAAGGCACTGACTACCGAAGTAAAGAAAAATTCAAACGCAGGTAAGAGGTATTTGACATACAAAGGAGAAACAAAAACAGTTTCTGAATGGGCGAAGCATCTAGGATTTGACCCTAAAGTATTATATTCAAGAATAAAACGAGGGTGGTCAACAGAAAGAGCTTTAGAAACCCCAACTGGTGCCGACAAGTGGCATAAAACAAAATAATAAATTTAAAGATAAGACAGTCACCGAGTAATTGGTGGCTGTTTTTATTTTATAAATTTTGCACCTATGCGTGAAATAGGAGAAATCACAAGTTGAGCAACCAACGTAAAAAAGCGTAGTGAATCGGAGGTAATTATGACGAGAGAACAGGCAAAACAGAACCTTATTGCTATCGGAGTGGCAGAACCTACGGATGAACAGGTAAGCAATTATCTGAATCAAGTCAATGGCGAAACAAAGAAAGAGAAAGAAAGAGCCGATGGCTACAAGGCTAAAGCTGACACGGCAGATGGTTTACAGAAACAGCTTGACGAATTGCAGGCTGGAAATCTGACAGAGCTTGAAAAGGCAAATAAGGCATTAGACACAGCTAATCAGCAAATTGCAGAATTGAAGAAAAATAATGCTATTAGAGATTTGCGTGAAAAGGCTATGACCGATTTCAAAGTAACCGCAGAACAAGCAAAAACAATTGTAAAAGAAGATGGAAGCTTTGATACAGCCGAACTTGGAAAGATTATGTCCGAAAAAGAGACCGCCGCAGCGCAAGCCAAGGAACAGGAGATTGCAAATGGCAGTACGAATCCGGGCGGTGACACGGCTGGCGGAAATAAAGACAACGAAAAGACAGCGGATGTCGAGAATGCTGAAAAGATTACTTTTGGAAGCAATTCAGCTACCGCAGAAGAAAAAAATCATTATGTAATTTAGGAGGTAAAAATCATGGGTAAGCCTATTGAAAGAGATTTTACTCAAGAACTTGGTATTTTAAAACATTTCCCTTATCTGGGAGCCGCTTGTATTGTTCCGCAGGCAATGGCAACAGGCGCAGATGCAAACGGAAGAAAGATTGTAAAAGGTGGAACGCCATTTCCATCAAACGATGAAAGCTGTGTCGGTTATCTGTTTGATGATGTTGACGTAACGATGGGTGATGCACCGGGAACTTACGTTTACGAGGGCGATATCGACAATGCGAAACTTACAAAGAACGGAGTAACTGTTGAGGAAACGGCAAAAGCCAAAACCCCAAGAGTTACTTTTTTTGATTAAAGAAAGAGGTGTAAATTATGGCATTACCATTAGCAGAAGCATTTACCGCAAGAAGTCTCGGTGTAATGTGGAATAACTATGAAAAGACTTTAGGCTCCCAACCTTATCTTGGTAGACAGAAGTTTGGTACAAGAAAGCAAGATAGCCTTGACCTTAGATTTATTAAGGGCAAGAGCGGTCTTCCGGTTTCACTGAAAGCATCTAACTTTGATGCACAGGCAGAGTTGAGAGATGTTGGCGGTTTCTCTGATATCCAAAACGAGATGCCTTTCTATCGTGAGTCCTACATGGTAACAGAGAGAGAGGAGCAGGAATACGACAATTACAGAAATGCAGAGAACACTTCTCTTGCAAATGATGTACTTCGTGAGATCAGCAAAAAGCCTATGATGCTGATCGAAGGTGCGAGAGTCGTGCCAGAGAGACAGATTTGGAGTTTGCTTGCACCAGCTGACGGTGTACCGAAGATTGATGTAAATATCGGAAAGAAGAAGTACACAGTCGAGTACACTTCTGACAGTGGCGAAGCACACAAGAAAGATCACTTTGTTGAGATTTCAGGTGAAGCCGATAAGTGGAACGTTCCGGAAACGGCAACGCCACTTGATGATCTTATCGAGACAAGACGTAACTTTGCTAAGAAAACCGGATATTCTCTGACAAGATTCAGTATGAACACAGAGACATGGGAAATGGTTCTCAAAGCAGAGGACACAAAGAAACAGGTTCTCGGTATTACTGCATACACAGGCGGTATTCGTTTACAGCAGTCACAGGTAACTGAATATCTGCGCGGCTATGGAATTGAGATCGAGGTATACGATAAGTTATACGTTGATCCGGCTGACGGTCAGACAAAATACTTTATTCCAACAGGAATTGTATCTTGTCAGTGTGCCGGAGTTTATCTTGGTGACTATGTATTTGGAAAGACACCGGAAGAAAGAAGCGGAAGTCTTACAGACGGAAACCTTTCTATCGTAGAAACCGGTATTTCTGTTTACACATATGCTACAAACCATCCAATCAATACTCACTGCGTAGTATCCATGATCGGACTTCCAACATTTGAGGGAATGGACAGCGTTGTTGTAATGAAAGTTATGTAGGAGGTGATCCAGCGTGGTAGCAACACACACAATTAAATGTGGTGGAAAATGGTACAAGGCAGGAGAAAAAATGCCGGAGAGTAATTCTCCGGTATCTTCCGTTGGGTATACAAAGACCGAAATCAACAGAATGAGTACCGCAGACTTGCAAAAACTTGCCGCAGAGCAGGGAATTGAAAACGCACAAGCGACAAGCGGTGCGGAACTGAAAGAAATTCTGATTGCAAAGTTTAAATTGTAGGAGATCGCTTATGTCATACACGCTTGTCGAACAAGTAAAAATTCGTTTAAAACAATTTCATATAGAAGAGGTAGAGGACGAAACGACCGGAGAAAAGTCCGATAAAGTTGTGTTTGATGAAAAAGAATGTAACCCTTTGATTGAACAGCTTTTAGAGCAGGCAAGAAAAGAGATTATCAGCAGACGGAACTATCCGGACACATACACGCAAGACCAGATTGACAGTGATGTTAAGAATTATGAAAACATTATGGTCAATTTGGCAGTGTACGACCGGTCGCAGGCAGGAGAAGCATACATGGCAAGTTTTTCCGAAAACGGTGTGAGCCGGACATGGAAAGACCGTGAAAGCCTTTTTGTTGGAGTGTTTCCGTTTGTAAAAGCAATGTAATTAAAGAAGATTGAGCGTGACCATTATGGTTGCAGGCGGCGCACATTAAGCGGTGGTGGGCAGTGCGTCAAAAGGAGATTCAAATGAAAAGTATTTTGATTCAAACTTATCTCGTGGCACTGCCAATAGTGCTTGGATATATAGTTTGGCTTCTTAAACAGCAAAAGAAAAGCAGGGATGCGAACAGTAAAGGGACAATGCTCCTTTTGCGCGTCCAGCTTATTGAATACCATGCAAAGTACACCAGAATCGGAGAAATACCGTCATATGCCTATCAGAACTTCTGTGAGATGTATGATGCGTACCATGCGCTAGGTGGAAATGGAATGGTTACGAAAATGAAACATGAGATTGAAGAGATTCATATAGGGAAAGGAGATAAGAGCCATGAGGAATTGGAGAGATTGGACTAAGAAAGCCGGAATCCGAGCAATCAAGACTGTTGCACAAGCGGCGATTGCCGGAATTGGAACGGCGGCATTTATGGGCGCGGTGGATTGGAAATATGTTCTTTCTGCATCAGTCCTTGCCGGAGTGTTATCGCTTCTGACAAGTGTTGCCGGAATCCCGGAGGAAAACACCAATGCTTGACATTAACAAGCAGGAAATGAAGTATTCGCAATCTGGTCAGAGGGTATTTATTCCACAAACTGATGAAAATGGGGATATTGTCTATGAAGGGTACAAGGATTCCGATGGGAACTTTGTACC
>ULRB01017555.1_pt1 | contig 38665 bp, 22 predicted proteins | sample 1955051 | NCBI WGS metagenome assembly ULRB01 (sample SAMEA4835671, study PRJEB28245) | human gut metagenome | biome: gut microbiome; material: fecal sample | place: Denmark | collected 2008 | reverse complement strand
TCAGACGTATGAGAAGGAAGTAACTTCAAAAAGATAGAAGCTGTTTTGTTGACAATAAAAATGAAAAACTCTATACTTGAAAACCGCCCTGAACTGAGGCGTGAGATTGAAAAGGTTGCCGAGGTTGCCCTCTACCTCTGGGAAAAGGGATGGGCCGAAAGAAACGGCGGAAACATAGTCGTGAACGTCACCGAATATGTTGATGACAGGATGAGGGCGCTACCGGCCATAGCTCCTGAGGTGCCGATGGTTCAGAAACTTCCGAACCTCCGGGGTTGCTGGTTCTTCTGCAAGGGCACCAACCGCAGGATGCGTGATCTCGCCCGTTTCCCGATGGAGAACGGCTCCATAATCCGCATCTGCGACGACTGCGAAAGCTACGAAATCGTTGCAGACAACCCCGTGAAGCCGACATCCGAACTTGCCTCTCATCTTGCCATGCACTCACTGATGATAGAGCGTGGGAACGGCTACAAGGCCTCTCTCCACACCCACCCGATTGAACTTGTGGCGATGACACATCACCGTCCGTTCCTCGCGAAGGATGTGCTGACGAAAATCCTGTGGTCCATGATTCCTGAGACCCGCGCCTTCTGTCCGAAGGGTCTGGGCATCATTCCTTATGAGATGCCGTCTTCCGCAGCCCTTGCCGACGCAACGGTCGCGCAGCTTGACGAATACGATGTCGTGATGTGGGAAAAACACGGTGTCTGTGCCGTGGGACCCGAAATCGGCGAAGCCTTCGACCAGGTGGATGTCCTGAACAAGGCCGCCCTCATCTACGGGGCCTCCCGCAACATGGGCTTCGAACCCGAGGGCATGACCGACGCCCAGATGGACGAGCTGAAGGTTGCTTTCAATCTTTAGGAAGTATCGATAATTTTCCCCTTTATTCAGCCGATTTCTCAAAATTTTGCCGAAATCGGCTGAATAAAGGATGGCTTATCCGGCCGATTTCCGGATTATTGAACGAAATCGGTCGAGTTAGACGTGTCTTCGATGTTTTGTGGGCGTGTGATTCTGGATAAAACAAGGCTCATTACTTTGCATTTGTCGCAGAATGAGTTAACTTTGCGTTGTCATTTGTCGTAAACGGGTGACAGGGAAAGACTGGATGCCGCGGAACGTTAAAGTCCGCAAAGCGAGTTAGGTTATATCGTGCCTGACTCGTTTTTTGCTTTGTGTTTTGGTGATGTAAAAAAATGAAAACTTTATTCGTCTTTGAAAAAGTTTTTTTATCTTTGCAACATCTTGACATAAAGATACATTTGGAAAAACGGCATCTCAGACCCAAACTGAGGTGTCGTCTTTTTTGATATACCGGAGGAGTACTGATGACGGAACCCCAAGAGAGCCTTTGCATCCAAATGTTACAAAAAATCGCTAAATTTGAAAGTTTTATAGACGCACCGACCACTATGGCATCAACCAATACCAAAAAGCAAGCAGCGAAAGCCTTTCTCAGGAATGCTCCGACAAGGGCTATGAGAAGAGAGAAACACCAAATAATTGAACATCATGGAAAAGAACCTCACCATACGCAACAGCACCGCTGAATTCCTCATCTTCCAACTTGAAAACAGGGAGGATGGCGTCCAACTGCTATATTCTGATGAAACTCTCTGGCTCACTCAGGATGCCATTTCCTTGCTCTTCAACAAGGGTCGTTCTACCATAGCTGAGCACTTGCAGAACATATTTGCCAGCGGTGAACTGGCTGAAGATTCAGTTTGTCGGAAATTCCGACAGACTGCCGCAGACGGGAAAAACTACCAGGTGAAATACTACAATCTTGATGCTGTTATCTCTGTTGGCTATCGCGTCAATTCTGTGAGAGCCACCCAGTTCCGCCAGTGGTGTACCAATGTCCTCCGGCAATTCGCCATACGAGGCTACGTTATCGACAAACAGAGGATGGAGAACGGCACTTTCTTGAACGTCGACTACTTCGAGCAACTCCTAGAAGAAATCCGGGAAATCCGACTTAGCGAACGTCGCTTCTACCAGAAGATTACTGATATTTACGCTACTGCCATCGACTACAATCCGGATGCGCCAACTACCCGTATCTTTTTCAAGAAGGTTCAGAACAAGATGCACTATGCAGTCCATGGTCACACTGCCGCCGAACTGATTGTCGAGCGAGCCAATGCAGAGAAGGAGCACATGGGGCTCACTACTTGGGCAAAATCTCCACGAGGCAAGATTCTCAAATCCGATGTCTCCATCGCAAAGAATTATCTCAAAGAGAACGAGTTGGAATCAATGGGCCGCATTGTGAGTGCATTCCTGGATCTCGCAGAAGAACGTGCCAAGCGCCACATCCCCATGACGATGGAAGATTGGGCTACCCGCATCGACAAGTTTCTGGAAGGCGATGACCGTCCTGTCCTTGACGATGCCGGCCGTGTCTCCGCAGAATATGCCAAAGAATACGCCGAATCAGAATTCGAGAAATATCGCGTCATCCAGGACCGCCTCTTTCAGTCCGATTTTGACCGGCTTATGGATGGGGAGGGTTTTCTGAACGGTGAGCGATACTGACAATGTGGTGTTACGAAAATGTGAAAGTTTAAGCAAATTTTGAGATAGTCTTTGTAAATGTCATTTATTGCCTTAAATTTGTAGCGATTTTCAAGACTATGTATAACTTTTCCATATTTGTGGAAGATTTATTGGTACATAGTGAAATAAAGTCAAACCAAATAAACACAAATACAATGAAAATCAAACATTTATTCCTTTCAGCTCTTGCATTGACAGCAATGGTGGCTGTCGGCTGTAACAAAGAAGGTGGAAATGACACTGATACTCCAAATATCAGTGTTGAACCGAGTTCAATCACATTTGAGATCGGCGATCTTGAGGCGAAGACCGTGAAGGTTACTTCAAACCGCGATTGGAGAATCGAAGATGTAAAAGAGAGTTGGCTTAAGGCAGAGAAAGTTTCTGACACTGAAGCAAAAATAACGGTTACTGAGGCTAACTCAGGCAAAAACAGGCCTGCAACTGTTAAATTCCGCGTACCAGGCAAGAAAGCTGAATTATCAGTTCTTCAAAAAGGTGAAGGTGGAGCTGTTGTCCCAGTAGAGGATGGCGATGGTACCGCCGAAAAGCCTTATAGCGTTGCTCAAGCAATTGAGAAGACAAAGGCTCTTGACAAAGATTCTAAACTTGAGAATATATATACCAAAGGTATCATATCCTCTCTGACAGAATATGGCTCTACACTCAATGATAAGGGAGAGCCATACGGCAACTATTCGTATAAAATTTCTGATGATGGAACGACTGCAAAAGAGTTTATTGTTTACAGGGGTTATGGTATCGACGGAGCAAAATTTACTGCTCCTAACAATCTTAAGGTGGGTGATGTAGTCGTAATTGTCGGCACATTGAAGAATTTTAACGGTAAGACTCCTGAATATGACAGTGGAAACAAGCTGGTCTCTATCAATGGTGGAACAGACGTTCATCCGGGTTTTGCTGTAAGTGTTCAGGCATTGAGTGCCTCAGCAAATGAAACATCTGCAAAATTTGTAGTTATGTCAGATGTCGCTTGGACTGCCAAGTCTGAGACTGCCGGATTTACTGTTTCGCCGGCGTCAGGAGATAAGGGATTTACCGAAGTCACAATAAGTTTTGCTGCCAACACTTCTACAACAAGTGAAAAAACGGCAAAAATAACAGTTGCTACTACGGATGAAAGGATTGATACAAAATCGATAGAAGTTACTCTTGTTCAGAAGGCTGCTTTGGGTGGAGGAAAAACGGAAGTCAAGCTTGTTATTGACCACATAAAGAAAGACTTCAGTGAAACGAGTGATAAAAAAGGCTTTACTGCTACGTCAAAAGGTGTGACAATCACGTATAAAAAAGCGGGAACCTCTTCGACGGCAGCAGTCGCTCCTACAGATTTGTTGAAGCTTTATAAAAACCATGAGATGACAATCTCGGCAGCCGGAAAGAAAATATCACAGGTAGAGTTTGCTTGCCTCAGTAGTCATTGTGAAGAAATTACTGTCAACTCAGACAAAGATAGAGTTGTCAAGCCATCTGGCACGAATCTTTTGTGGACAGGGGATGCTGTTGAAACATTCAAGTGCACGGCGACTGGCGGACAGCTGAGGATTACGACAATTACAGTTATTGTCGAATAAGCTCAATATAAAAGTGCTATAGGTTAAAGGGAAACCCGCTCTCAAGGCGGGCTTCCCTTAACTCACAATAATAGAAAACATTTTGATGAACGTCAATTGGACAAAGTCAATCAGCAGAATTTTCGCTTTTGTGGCGTTTGCGGTGCTGATTGTATCCTGCGACCCCATTGGAGTAAAGAAAAATTCTGAACTTTCCCTGACACTCAACCCGGAGAGTGCCGGCAAGGAAGCCGGTAAAGTCTCTGTGGTAGTGCGGGCAGACGGAGCATGGAGCCTTGAGCTTGATTTCGGTGGAGACGAGGCCTGGGCAGAGCTCAGCCACAGCGTCGGCACCGGCTACAAGAGCAATATCAAACTCAGTTACGACGCAAACAAGACCGGCGCCTCACGCAGCGTCTATGTCATAGTCTCTACCGAGAACGACGCCGCGGAAGTGCGCTTCACCCAAACTGCGGATGGCGCCGGGCCTGACGGTGGAAAGGCCGATGCGACATCCTGCGGCTGGCTCGAACTCCCGGAAACCAAATCCGGTGACGGGCTACTTTGGGCTTGGCATAGCATGACGACCGGAAGCAAGAGAGTTCGCAACTACTCCTTCTACTGGAGTAGCACGGAACATCTGGCTCTTTGGGTGGCCTACCCGCTGAACAAGGGACTCATTGGGGGTGGCGATAGGACGAACAAGTGGGACATTTTTGACCCGCTCATTCCACGGTCGGAACAAGCCAACACTTGGAACGGCGGATTTGGACGCGGGTATGACCGCGGTCATCAGCTGCCATCTGCCGACAGACTCTATCTTGACGGCAATGTCCAGACATTCTACCCGACTAATATGACGCCCCAGCGCAGCCAGTTCAATCAGAATATCTGGGCTAAGCTTGAGGGCACAGTACGCTCGTGGGCAAACTCGCTGAACTCGGCGACAGACACCCTCTACGTTGTAACCGGTTGTGTGGTAAATGGAAGCACTTCTTCGCGACAGGCTGGCAGAAGCGGTCCATACGTCACCGTCCCTACTGCCTACTACAAAGCTCTCCTGCGCTACAGCCGGTCTTCGGGTTACTCCGGATGCGCGATCTGGCTTGACCACGAAACTGATCCTCGCCGCACTGTCGATGAACGCGACATGATGTCTATCGCTGCCCTCGAGGAAAAGCTTGGTATCGACCTGTTCGTAAATCTTCCGGCGAAGGTAGGCGACGCAAAGGCTGCGGAAATAGAGGCGAAGGCTCCAACTGTCAATACCTGGCCTTTGTAGCAGCAGGCATCTTCCACATAAGGCATTAAACACTAATATAATAAACATAAACGACAGACAAAGGATATGAAACGTTCATTTATAGTTGCTGCTCTCCTGATTCTGATGTCCCTTTCGGCATCGGCGCAGAAAACTCAGCAGAACTACGTCATCGGGTTCTACAATCTCGAGAACCTTTTTGACATCTACGACGACCCTGTCAAGAACGACAGCGAATTCCTTCCGGAAGGAAAGAACAAGTGGACGCAGGCGAAATATGAGAAAAAACTCCACAACATGGCGAAAGTCATCCGTTCGATGGCCGACAACAACAAACGCTGGCACACCATACTTGGAATCTCCGAGATTGAAAACCGCCTCGTCATCGAGGACCTCGTGAGCCAGCCTGAGATTGCTGATGCGAACTACCAGATTGTCCACTACGACAGCCCGGACCGACGTGGCGTGGACGTGGCCCTGCTCTACAAGCCTGACCAGTTCACCTACCTCGACAGTGAGTCCATTCCGTTCGATTTCAACTCCGACATCGACTTTTCCGACACGGACACCAGCTACTTCAAAACCCGTGACATCCTTATGGTTCACGGACTTATAGCAGGTGAGCACTTCGCTTTCTATGTCGCCCACCTTCCGTCGAGGATTGGTGGCAAGGGCGGCAATCTCCGAGGTCGTGGAGGCGAAATCATCTACAACCACGCGATGATGATGGAGGAGAAGTATCCCGGAATCAAGATTGTCGCAATGGGTGATATGAACGACAACCCGACCGACGACTCGATGGCGAAATATCTCCACGGACAGGAGCGCCTCGAAAATGTGACTCCGGGCGAGTTCTTCTCTCCTTATGTCTCGATGCTCAAGGCCGGCTACGGTTCTCTCTGCTACCAGGGAGTCTGGAGCATCTACGACCTCGAACTTGTCAACTACAACCTTGCGCACGCTCCGGATGGAGGGCTCAAGATTCAGCCGGTGACGAAAAATCACGGCAAAGAATACTACGGAGTGGTGTTCAAACGCCCTTGGATGACAACACAGAAGGGACAGTATAAGGGCTATCCGTTCAGGACCTTCTCCAACGGGGCTTTTGTGGGCGGATATAGCGATCACTACCCTACTTATATTGTTATTGGGAAATAACGACATCGCATCCAAGCATTTGATGCAGTAATTGATGCAATATTTGATGCAATAGTGGATGCAGTAATTGATATAAACTAATAATAAGATATGATGAAAAAAATTCTTGCGGCATTCGCGGCTCTGCTCTGCTCGCTCTCCGTTTTCGCCCAGACAGGCGGACTTGGCGGAGTGAAGGGAACTGTTGTCAACCGCGCCGGACGTGTTCCGATTACAAATGCCCACATCACCATCGTGAAAGATGCCGTTGCCGTTGTCGATGACTTCTCGCGCGCAGACGGTTCATTCATTTTCGAAGGCCTCGAAGACGGAAACTATCTGATGACCGTTTCCGCCGAAGGGTTCATTTCTTCACGCATCAACCTCACGGTAGAGGGATATGTGAAAGACCTTATTTTTGTCTCACTTGTTGCAGAACAGAGAGTTGCGGAAGTCGATGATTCCAATTTCGCCGAATTCGATATGGAAGATTCGGGATATACCGATGCTCCCGCAATCCTTTTCGGCGCCAACGACCCCTACAACAAAATCGTGGGATATGGATTCAGCGATGTACGTTTCAAGAACAGAGGATATGCCAATGAAACCCAGGATGTGCTTCTCGCCGGTGTGAGGATGAACGATGCTGTGACAGGTTATTCGCCTTTCTCACTCTGGAGCGGACTCAACGAAGCTATGAGGGCAAAGGAGAGCACCATCGGAACAGAGACTTCCGACTACAGCCTCGGTGGTTACAACGGTGTCACCAACATTCTCGCAAATCCTGCATCGGTGCGTCCGGGCTGGCGTTTCAGCCTCTTGAGCAACTCGGCTCTCTACCGTCTTCGTCTTATGGCGAACTACGCTTCCGGAGAGCTCGACAACGGATGGTCATTTGCTGCCAATGTTTCCGCCCGCCTTGGAGGTAACGACTGGGTGAAGGGTGTCTACTACCGTTCATTCGCCTACTACTTCGGTGCGGAGAAGAAATTCAACGACGAACACCGTCTTGCATTCATGGCATTCGCAACTCCGGGTTCAAGAGGTGCACAGAACGCTTCCACACAGGAAGTTTATGACATGATGAAGAAAAATGGCGAGTTCAGCTACAATATGTACAACTCCAACTGGGGTTATCAGAACGGCAAGGTCCGTAACTCCCGTGTACGCAGCACCCACGAGCCTGTATTCATTCTCAAATACACCGCAAATCCTCTTGAGAACCTTGAGGCTGGCGTGACTCTCCTCTACAGGACCGGAAAGAACGGTTACTCTGCCCTTGACTGGTACGACTCCGCAGACCCGCGTCCGGACTACTACCGCAACCTCCCGAGCTACTTCTATATGGAAGACAGCAACTGGGGACGCTACAATATGGACAAATATGAGTTTGCCCGAGAGGCTTGGCGCACAGATGTGAACACTCAGCACCTCGACTGGGACCGTCTCTACAACATCAACTACAACGCCGCCAACGGCCGTTCAAAGTATGTCCAGGAAGAGCGCCGCGTCGACCAGCACGACTTCAACTTGGCTGCAAATGTGAAATGGAGCGCCAACAGTTGGTTCACTCTCAACGGAGGTCTCAACGCGAAAATCAACCGCTCCGAGTACTACAAGAAAATCAAGGACCTTCTCGGCGGCGAGTACTATCTCAACACCGACAACTTCGCGGAGCGCGACTTCGCATTCTCAGACGCTATGATTCAGAACGACTTGGATTATTGGTTCGCTCACGACGGTCAGGCAGAGAAGATTCTAAAAGGTGGCAAATATGGCTACGACTACTACGCCCAAGTGCGTAACGGCAATATCTGGGCTGACGGTCGTTTTGACCTTGGCAATTTCAAGGCCAATGTCGGAGGAAAGATCGGGTTCTCCGCTTTCTGGAGGGATGGTCTTGTGCGCAAGGGACTCTTTGCCGGTCTGGATGACAACGGAAATGAGATTACGACGGAGGATATAAATGGAAAGACACTCAAACTTACGACTTACGACCCTATTACCGAAGAGGTCATCACATCGAAGGGCAAGTCAAAGGTTTCCACCTTCCTCACCTATTCCGTGAAGGCTCACGCTGAGTATGTTCTCACCGGAGGACACCGTTTCTTCGCAAATGTCGGCTTCTTCAACGATGCTCCGACTTTCAACCAGTCCTTCCTTTCACCGAGAACACGTAACTCGTTGATTCCTAATCTTACCACCACCAAGACCGTCTCAGCCGACATCAACTACCAGTTGAGCAACAACGGCTACGACCTTCGTCTTACCGGATTTGTGACTCAGATTATGGACCAGTCAGTGATGAAGTCTTTCTACGACGACTCACAGCACTCCTTCACCAACTTTGCGATGACAGGCATCGACCAGCGTCATCTCGGACTTGAACTCGGATTCAAACTTCCGTTGGGAGTGACCGGACTCAACCTTCAGGGTGCTCTGAGCTGGGGCCAGTACATCTACACCTCCACTCCGACAATGTATCAGACAGTGGACAACAGCTCTGAAATCGTGGCAGATTCCTACGGCAAGCCTATAACCTACTGGGCAAGCAGCCCTGTCTATAAGCTTAGGGCAGATGCCGAGATTCCTGCGAACTCCACAATCATCCCTAATGATTGTTTCGAGGTTGACGAGGACGGCAACTATGTGGTGGAGAAGATTCAGAAACACCACGTTCCTTCGACACCGCAGCTCGCTGCAAACCTCGCTCTCAACTACAGGACCCGTTCATACTGGTTCTTCACTCTCGGAGCCAATGTCTATGCTAACTCCTATCTTGATATGAACCCGCTCTACAGGACAATCAAGGCGGCAGCCGGTCCTGACAACAAACTCTACGACGATATGGTTGCAGAGCACGCCAAGAGCTGGATTCTCAACAGTGAGTACACTGACGCGGGACTCACCCCGGGTGAAATCAACTATATGACCGCTCAGGAGAAGTTCAAGCCGGCAGTGGTGATGAACCTCAGCGTCGGAAAGTCCTGGTATATCCGCAGAACCTACAACTTCGGTTTCTCTCTTGAGGCAAAGAACCTCCTGAACAACAGGGATATAAGGACCGGCGGTTATGAGCAGACACGTCTCATAAAGAGCGCGGACTACAAGAACTACTATAAGTTCGACTCCAAGTATTTCTATATGCAGGGAGTGAACTATATGTTGAACCTTTATTTCAGATTCTAAGGAGGACCCACAATGAAAAGGATAATTATTGCACTCGCGGCAGCGGCCGCTCTCCTTACCTCCTGCGAGGAATTTCAGCCGGTCTTCACCGGAAAATATGATAATCCGGAGGCTTATACTCCGTTTGATCCGGAGGAAAGTGTCACCGGTACCGTTCTCACGATAAAGGAACTTTCGCAGAGATTTATCTCCAAGGCATCCGAGGCCGGAGCTTCCGAACAGTTAAAAACCTGGTGCTGGGAGGTTTCCGAGGATCTCTGGATTAAGGGACGCATCACCACTTCCGACCGTTCCGGCAACTTCTACAAGTCTTTCTACATTCAGGACGATGCCAACGGCCCTGGAATAGAAATCAAGGTAGGACGCACCAGTCTCCACAACGACTACAAGGTCGGTCAGATGGTCTACATCTCTCTTGACGGTCTTTCTGTAGGGGAATATGGCTACAAGAGCGGAAGTTATGGCGGACAGGGCTCGGTTCAGCTCGGCCTCAAGGATCCTCAGCAGATCAAGTACTCTACTTCGTACATCGAGGACCAGTACATAATTGACCGGCACGTGTTCCGCTGCGATGTCAATGACCTTCAGCCAATCGCTCCCAGGAAGATTTCAGCCCTTCCTGGCAAGAATGACTGTCAGGCCACATCTGACGCTGTAGGAGCACTTGTCACAATCTCTGGACTTAAGTATGCAGATGAGGCATTCACGCTTGTCTATCTTAACGGAAACGAGGCAAACGACAAGTCTGAGAACCGCATATTCCTCACCAAGGACAACGCCGACAAGGCGGGCGCACCCGGCAACTGGGGTGTGACAACTTGGGCGATGTCCAAGAGCAAGTTCCTCGAATATCTCAACTCCGGCATTTGGGACAAGGCTCACGTGGGCGGCGGCGCTGACAATTACGGCGAACTCAGCAAGCCTGAAATCAAGAGCCAGCTCCAGAGCAACGCCAACGCCTACTCTGTGAGCCAGTACTTCACCGGAGCCGGCGGAACTGTTCAGATTCGCACGAGCGGCTATTCAAAATTCGCTGACCTGCAAATCGCACCGGAGGTACTCAGCGGCAGCAAAACCATCACAGTCACCGGCATCCTCACTATGTACCAGGGTGGTGTGCAGCTCATTCTCCGCGACCAAGACGACGTGGTTGTCGAGTAATCCCACGCCAAACAGATTTTCGGACCGGACCTTCCGCAAGGTTCCGGTCCGATTTGTTTTATTCCCCACCATTTTCTATCTTTGGAGTCATACGCGGCTCTCTGCATGAAAATTGAAAAAATATATATCGTATGAAAAAGACAATCGTTATTATGGCAACAGCATTGGCATTGGTCGGATGCCGCGAAAATCCGTTCTTCGCAGAATGGGACACTCCTTACGGGATTCCGCCGTTCGAGAAAATCAAGGTGGGGGATTATATCCCTGCGGTCGAAGAGGGAATACGTCAGCAGAATGAGGAAATTTCCGCAATCGTGAATTGTGCCGAAGCGCCGACTTTTGAGAATACCGTCGCAGCTTTGGACCTCTCGGGCGGGCTGCTGGAGAAAGTGGAGGGCGTGCTATTCAATCTTTCGGAAACCGACGGAACTCCTGAACTTCAGACTGTTGTGGAAAAAGTCATCCCTATGGTTTCGCAGCATTCGAGCAATATCTATCTTAACTCCTCGCTTTTCGAAAGGGTGCAGAAGGTCTATGCAGACTCCGAATTTGCCCGTGAAAGCGGATGTGAGGACTGTGGCGCGGCTCTAAGTCGTGAGCAGCAGATGCTCCTTGACAAAGTCTATCGCGCCTTTGTCGCAAATGGCGTGGCTCTGGACTCGTTGAAGCAAGACAGGATGAGGCAAATCAATTCATCTCTCGCCTCCCTGGAGCAGACTTTCGGAACCAATCTTCTTGCCGAGAACAATGCTTTCGCTGCGGAATTCGGCATCAGCATTTCCCAATATGCTGCGACTATGGGAAGTTGCTCCAATCGTGAACTCCGTGAAAAGATGTTCCGTGCCTACTCTACTCGTGGCGCAAATGGTGGAGCGACCGACAATAGGGAAATCATTATGAAAATCCTCAGTCTCCGTCAGGAAAAGGCCCGTCTTCTGGGTTATGACACACCTGCCGCATTCATCCTTTCGGACAAAATGGCGGGAACTCCCGAGGCAGTGGACAGTTTCCTTGAGACAATCATAACTCCTGCGGTTGCTAAAGCCCGTGAGGAACTTGTTGATTTGCAGGCGGCTATGGATAAAGACATCGCCGACGGGCTGCTTCCTGAGGGGAGCCGCGTGCAGCCTTGGGACTGGGCTTATTATTCAGAGCGTGTGCGTAAAGACAAATACGACCTCGACGAGGCTCAGACACGTCCATATTTCAAGATGGAGAATGTCCGTGCGGGTGTATTCGCGACAGCCTCCAAACTCTACGGCATCAGCATCGAGCCTGTTGAAGGCGCTCCGAAATATCACCCGGATGTGGAAGTATTCCGTGTTTCTGACGCCACCGACGGAAGTCTTTTGGGAATACTCACCACCGACTACTATCCTCGCGGAACAAAACGCGGAGGAGCGTGGATGAACAACATCCGCAATCAGTGGGTTGCGGCAGACGGGACAGAAATCCGTCCGATTATCGTGAATGTGGGCAATTTCACCAAACCGACAGCCGACAAACCGTCGCTGCTGAGCATTGACGAAGTGGGAACGATGTTCCACGAATTCGGTCACGCGCTCCACGGTCTTCTCACAAAATGCCACTATAAGGGCGTCAGCGGCACATCCGTCGCACGCGACTTTGTGGAACTTCCGTCTCAGATTAACGAAAACTGGGCGTTCCAGCCTGAGGTTCTCTCCACCTACGCCTTCCATTACGAGAGCGGTGAGGTGATTCCTGAGTCTCTTGTAAAGAAAATTGTAGCAGCAGGAACTTTCAACCAGGGATTTATGACCACGGAGCTTGCAGCCGCATCGATTCTGGATATGAAATGGCACGAGCTTGCCTCTGTCAGCGTCCCGGCAGATTCTCCTCTTGCGTCAGAGACGGTAAGTCCGGAAGATGCAGCCCGCCGCCTCATCGACATTGAGAAGTTCGAAGCCCAAGCACGCGCACAGATGGGTCTTATCGACGAAATCATCCCGCGCTACCGCACATCCTACTTCAACCACATTTTCAACAGCGGCTACAGCGCCGGCTACTACAGCTACCTCTGGGCTGAGGTTCTCGACAAAGACGCCTTCGAGCTTTTCCGCCAACGCGGCATTTTCGATCCCGCAACCGCAGCCTCCTTCAAGCACAACATCCTTGAAGCCGGCGGCAGCGAACAGCCGATGCTGCTCTATGAGCGCTTCCGCGGGGCCGCGCCCGATCCGCAGTGGCTGCTGAAAGCCCGCGGTTTGAAATAACGGGGCGCCTAAAAGGCGGTCTGCTGCGTTGGACGGTTTGATGAAATCCTCACCCTTTATTTGGATTTAAATATCAGCGGGGGATTTTAAGAAATCTTTGATATGGATACATTTAATTCCGTCGTACACGCCGTGTGTGGCTATGTCGTCCATACAGACTACTATCTTCTGGAAATTATCTTTGATCTTGAGTAAATTGCCGAACTCGCGTTCAATGGTTTCATCGCTTTGCAGCAGGTAGCAGACTTGAATATAAGCCCGCTGCCCGTCTCTCTCAGCAACAAAATCTATTTCTGCGTTTTGCAGCTGTCCGACAAAGACTTTGTAACCATATTTCTTGAGATGAAGATACACTGCATTTTCCAGAATCTTTTCAATATCTCTACGAAGATTTACTCCGGCAATAGAATTTCGGAGTCCGATGTCTTCGAAATAGTATTTCTCATTTGTCTCGAATATCTTTCGTCCGTGAATATCGTAGCGCTTCACTTGGTTGATTATGTAAGCATTTGACAGCAAACCGAGATAATTTGAAACAAGTGTCGGCGAGATTGTCATACCTTGCGACCGCATAAATTTGCAGATACTGTTGGCGGAGATATTCTTTCCTATATTGTCACTTACGAAATGTGCAATATCTTCCAAAAAACGTACATTACGTATATTCTCCCGCGAAATGATGTCCTTCATCATCACTGTGTTATAGACATCTCCGAGATAGTCGAGAATCATTTGCCGATTGTCAAGTCCAATATGCGAGAGTTGCGGCAATCCTCCGAATGTGAAGTATTTCAATAGGGAGTCCCTATCGTCTTGAAGTCTGTGAAATTCAAGAAATTCAGTATAATCGAGACTTTGGATATGTATCTCTATATATCTTCCCGAAAGATATGTAGCAAGCTCACCTGACAGCATCGTTGCATTGCTGCCGGTAATAATGATGTCACAAGATTGCTTCGCCTGATAGTTGCGTAGCGAGTTTTCAAAGCCTTGAATGTCTTGAACCTCATCAATAAACAGGAAATTTTTCTTGTCTTTTTGTAACAGATTGTCAACGTATCTATTAAGTTCCACGTCCGTGTTTATGTCGCGGAACTCGGCGTATTCCTTATTTATATATATGGTGTTGGCATCCTCATTCTCTTTTTTGATTCTGCTGCTGACACTCTGTAATATGCAACTTTTACCCACTCGTCTTTGTCCGGTGAGCACCACTATAAGCCCTTTGCCCAAATACCTTTGGACTTTTTCAATATAATACTCTCTGTTGAATAAGTTCATATATAAATGAAATTTCTGCAAAGATACGATAGTTTTTCACATATACAAGAAATAAATAAGAAATTTGGGTAGTTTTTAACTTATACATTAAGAACGTTTGCAACGCTCGCAAAAAATGCCCGCTGCGCATCAATCATCGCAGCGGGCATTAAAACTATCTGGACATCTGAGAGTGCGGTTATATAAAAAGATGGGATGCAAGGCGCTCTGGGGAATTCAAACCGCAGCAACCTGTCGGTTGTGAGGATTTGAATTTCACAAGCAACGCAGCAGACCGCTTTTTATATAAGCGCACACCCGGTCATAGCCTTTGGTTGTGAGATACCCATCAACTTCAAAATAGTAGGAGCGACATCCGCAAGGCGTCCGTCCTTCACGGTCTTCACCTCCTCCCCGGCGTTAATCACGATGAACTGCACGGTATTGAGTGAGTGTGCCGTATTAGGCGTGCCGTCGGAATTGACAGCGTGGTCCGCATTTCCGTGGTCTGCAGTGAGAAGCACTGCATAATCCTGAGCCACAGCAGCTTCCACAACCCTCTTCACACACTGGTCAATCTTCGCCACCGCACGGCAGATGGATGTAAATACGCCCGTATGGCCCACCATATCTCCGTTGGCGAAATTGAGGATAATCATATCCTCCTTTCCCTCGTTGATTGCCTCCACAAGCTTGTCAGTCACCTCCACGGCACTCATCTCAGGAAGCAGGTCGTAGGTCGGAACCTTCGGTGAATTCACCAGGATACGGTCCTCATTCTCAAACTGCGCCTCCCTTCCTCCGTTGAAGAAGAAAGTCACGTGGGCATATTTTTCGGTCTCCGCAATGCGAAGCTGCCTCTTTCCGGCCTTTGCAACCGTCTCTCCGAGCGTGTCAAGCACGTTTTCCTTAGGGAAGAGGATGTGGACTCCCGTGAATGAAGAGTCGTATGGAGTCATACAGCAGTAGTAGAGCGGAAGTTTGTGCATTCCCTGCTCCGGCATATCGGTCTGAGTGAGGACAGCGGTGATTTCCCTTGCGCGGTCGTTGCGGAAGTTGAAGAAAATCACCGCGTCTCCCTCTTCCACCTTTCCGAGAGCCTCTCCGGCAGCGTCAGTAATGACAGTCGGCTTGATGAACTCGTCGGTAATCTCCGCATTGTAGGACTCTTCGATGGCAGCGGTTGCTGAAGTCGCCTTCACACCCTCGCCGTTCACGAGCATATCATAAGCCGCCTTCACTCTGTCCCATCTCTTGTCGCGGTCCATCGCATAGAACCTTCCGCAAACAGATGCCACCTTTCCGCAGCTCCCGGCCATCTTTGCCTCAAGCTCCTCCACAAAGCCTTTTCCGCTGTGAGGGTCGCAGTCACGTCCGTCCATAAAGCAATGTACGAAAACATTCTTCAACCCATATTCCTTTGCAACAGAGAGGAACTCATAGACGTGCTCCTGCGAAGAATGCACTCCGCCCTTTGACATAAGTCCCATAAAATGGAGTTTCTTTCCGCTTGCGGCAACATAATCGTAAGCCGCCTTAATCTCCGGATTCTCAAGCAGTTTATGTTCCCTGCACGCCATATTGATTTTCACAAGGTCCTGATAGACGACCCTTCCGGCACCAAGGTTCAAATGTCCCACCTCAGAATTTCCCATCTGTCCCTCAGGAAGTCCCACAGCCTCGCCGCAGGCCTGAAGATGAGAATGTGGATATTTCGCGCGGAGCGAATCGATATATGGTGCGCCCTGAGTGTAGATTGCGTTTGTCCAGTCATGCTTGCCCTCGCCCCAACCGTCGAGGATCATAAGAAGTACTTTTTTACTCATATTGTTTGTTTTTTTTGTCGTTTCGAATGAATTTTACCGTCATTTTCAGCGAAGTGACGAATCTTTGTGCACATAAATATGCCCAAGTGTTTTTATTTTAACTAAATTTGTGCCGCAAAGATAATAAAATATGTCAAGGAAAAGAAAGTTCGGTGCGCGGAAGGTCCGCGAAAAGAGGCAGATTCCCGTGCTTGAGGGAACAGTGCAGATGACGAGGGAAGGATATGCCTTCATAATTGTTGACGGTGAAGAAGATGACGTCTATGTGAGGGCTTCGAAAATTGGCGGCGCGCTCCACGGAGACCGGGTGAGGGTTGCAGTGACCCGCGAGAAGACGGAAAAGTCGAGAAGAGAGGGATATGTGGTCGAAATCGTCGAGAGGTCGAAGCGCCCGTTCATCGGAATACTCCATATCTTCGACGGACAGGCGTGGGTGCTCATGCAGAGCAGGAATATGCCGTACGACATCATCGTCTCCGACCTTGACAAGCATCCGGACGCTGAGACGGGAATGAAAGTTGCCGCCGTCGTTGACTTTTGGAAAAAAGGGGATACCTGCCCGACAGGACATATTGTCGACGTGCTCGGAATGCCTGGCGAGAACGAGACGGAGATGCATGCGATTCTTTCCGAGTTCGGCCTGCCGTACAGGTTCGAGCCGGAGGTGGAGAATGCTGCGGACAAGATTTCCGAGAAGATTCCTGCAGGGGAGTACAAGATTCGCCGCGACTTTACAAAGACGCTGACTTTCACCATCGACCCCTCCGACGCGAAGGACTTTGATGATGCTCTGTCGTTCAAGAAACTGGACAATGGAAATTACGAGGTCGGCATCCACATCGCCGATGTCTCCTACTATGTGCAGCCCGGCTCCGTCGTTGATGAGGAGGCGCGCGCAAGGGGAACTTCCGTCTATCTTGTGGACCGCACCGTGCCGATGCTTCCGGAGAAGCTCTGCAACAAACTCTGCTCTCTCCGTCCGCACGAGCGCAAGCTCACTTTCTCTGCCGTGTTTGAAATAACCCCTCTCGCGAGGGTGGTCACGAGGTGGTTCGGCCGCACGATAATCGATTCCGACTACCGTTTCGCCTACGAGGGCGCCCAGGAAATCATCGAGGCGGGAAAGGTCATCAAAGGCTACGAGACTTCGGTTGACGGCACAACGACCGTCGTTCCGGAGGAAGTGCAGGAGGCTGTGCTCATTCTCAATAAACTGGCTCTTAAGTTCCGCAAAAAGCGTTTCGCTTCAGGGGCAATCAGTTTTGAACGCCCGGAGATGAAGGTCGATGTCGATGAACTCGGTCGTCCGATTGGCGTTCACCAGAAGATTTCAAAGGAGGCAAACTGGCTCATTGAGGAGTTTATGCTGCTTGCCAACCGTTGTGTGGCGGAATTTGTTGCTACGGGTGCAAATCTCGACAAGGATGGTTATGCGGTCACCGGAAAGGCTCCGGCAAAGGGTTGGAAGGAAGAAAAGACCTTTGTCTATCGTGTACACGACGAGCCTGACATGGCAAAAATTGACAATCTGCGCGGATTTGTGGGCAATTTCGGCTACACTCTCGGCAAGGTTGCCGACGGCAAGGAGTTCTCCCGCGAGCTGAACGGTCTCTTCAACTCGGCGAAGGATAAGCCGGAGTTCAATGCTATCGAGCTTCTTTCGCTCCGCACGATGGCGAAGGCCCGCTACGATGTCAACAACATCGGTCACTACGGCCTCGCGTTCACATATTACACCCATTTCACATCCCCAATCCGCCGCTACCCCGATATGATGGTGCACCGCCTTCTCGCTTCCTATCTCGCCGGAGGAAAGAGTGCCGACCGCGAGACTTACGAGGCCGCCTGCAAGTATGCCTCCCAGCGTGAGGTGGTCGCAGCTGAGGCCGAGCGCGCGAGCGTCAAGTACAAGCTCGTTGAATTCATGCAGGACAAGGTAGGCAACGAGTTCGACGGCCACATCTCCGGTCTCACAGAGTGGGGAATGTATGTGGAGATTGAGCCGACGAAAATCGAGGGTATGGTCGCCCTGCGCGACATTCGCTCGGACTTTTTCCAGTTCGACGACGAGCATTACACGCTTGTCGGTCGCCGCACCCATAAGGTCTACAACCTCGGCGACCCTGTCCGCATCCGCGTGAAGAAGGCCAATCAGGAACAGTGTCTGCTCGACTACGAGCTTGTTGAGCCGGACGCACCGGAACGCGCCCCACGCGAGGAGCGGGGTGAGGGTTCACGTAACGAGGGCGGAAGGCGTGGAGGACGTCGCTCAGAACACTCGGAATATACCGGCAAGCAGCGCCACGGGGACCGCTCAGGCAGCAAATCCGGCGAAGGAAAGCCTTCAAAGAAACGCTCCGGGCGACCTTCTGCAGACAAGACGGCCAAGCCGTCCCGTAAGCCGAAGAATTAGCTTCCCTTTATTTTGGCTTTTTCATTTCGTTGAGTGAGAGACCTACAAACTCTATTTTCCAGTTCTTATGGCGAGCTACTATTGCAGCTGCTTTCTTCTCTAACAGCTTCCAACTATACTTTTCGGGATTGCGTTTGCATTCTCCTATCACAATGGCGTGTTCTGCGGAATCCACGGCTATAAGGTCGATTTCGTTGTTTTCGCCGGGCTCGCCTCCTTTCCCCTTTTCCCAATAGTTCGTGACGATGTCAAATTTTCCTGTTTCTGCATAGGCCTGTCTGAACCACCGTTCCAGAATGAGTCCGGAGTAGTCGTTGTAGTCGGAGTGGATCTTTCTTTTCACATAGTCCATATTGCCGATTTCCACTGCACTTCTGAACTTGTAGATGAAACGGAACCAGAATGAGAGGAAATTATCTGAAAGAATGTATCTTACGTTTCTTGTCTTTTCTCCCGAGAGATATGGTCGGACTTTGGAGACGATGCTGTAGTCTGTCTCAAGTTTGTCGAGATACCCTCCTGTCTCGAATCCGACATATCCGGTGATATCTCCACGTGACGTGTATCCTCCGGCCAGCGCTGACAGGACGGAAAAATAGTTCCCGTAATCCTTTCCGAATTCATCGGACAGCATTTCCCGCCCCTCCTCAATGAAGTAGGAGCCGGTAGCGACGACCGCGTCAAGAATTTCGTCGCGTGTGAAGGCGTTCTGCGATATGAGCAGCTCCACATATTTTGCGACACCTCCGGTAACCATATACAATGCAAGCAGATCGTCGGCTTCATAATCGGGATAATGATCCTGGAGTATCGTCTTCAGCGTTTCCGTCGTGAACGGTTTGATTCTGAACCTTGCGGTCGCACGTCCGAAAAGCGGCTCGTCTTTGTCGTCGAATATCTTTTTCATCTTCGAATATACTGAACCGCATATCACCAGATTGATTCGACTGTCTTCCTTATTGCTGTCCCAGACGTCCTGGATGTCAGAAAATATGCCTGAATTGGCTTCTTTGAAATTCTGGAATTCGTCGAATACGAGCGTGAAGTTGCGTCTTTTCGAGATTGACATTATGGCACTGAAAAGCCTTTTGAACGAGGTGAAGTTGCCGAGGTCTTCGCCGAGCACGTCTTTGACTATCTCGACCAGTTCTTCGCAGAGGAGAGCCTCACTTTTCTTGCCGACAAAAAAGTAAACCAAGGGTAATGAGGTGAATGCGCGTTTAATAAGCGTCGTCTTTCCGATACGCCTTCGACCTGTCACAACAATCATCTGTGCGGATTGCGCAGACAATTTCTCAAATTTTCTCATTGCGGCCATCTCGGCCTCTCTGTTATAGAACTTCATTGCACGCAGAATTAATGTAACCGCCATTACAGTAACAGCGGTTACAAAAGTAGATATAAATTTTCTTTCCGCAAAGCTTTGGGCCGGTTATTAATGTAAAACTGCACGGCTCTTTCATTTCAACTTTTTATGCCAAAAATGAAAAAATGAGATTTTGACAGAAAGATAAATCGTTCATACACAATATAAAACATTACCCGACTCGATAGCCGAACCGGGTAAGGGAATCTGTATTCTCTGATTTATCTTAAATGAAAAAGCCGTGCACCTGCATCATATCAGTGTATGTCGGAGATTGTGAGTGTCGCGTCTCCAAGTGAATATGGACCCCATACTGAATAGATATAGAATTTAATCGTCTTGTTCAATGTGTCAATCTCTCCCTCTCCATCCTCAATCTTACCATCGTAGGTGCCATAAGAACCGAAAGTGAAATTCTTACATATCACCTGATCCGGGACAATCAGCGTGTAGTCAAGCGTGTTAATCCAGACTTTGATTTTGTCACCACCATAAAAGATGTCCCCGTCGAGCTGCAGTCCGATGAGCTTGTCCTCCGTGACACCTGCCGGTATCCAAGCAGCATCCGGTTTCTCACTGATTTCCGTGATTGTCACCGGTGAGCCGTCATCGAGAGTTCCGGTACCGATGAAATCTGCCTTGTCGAATGGCGCGAATGCCGTGTATGCGATGCGGTAGGAATATGACGAACCGTCTTCCATCTTCCATCCGGAGAATGTCTTGTTGTTGAATCCGATGAGGGATGTCCATCCGCAGACCGTTGTTCCGCTCTTGAGCGTGTAGCTCGGAGTAAACTCAATTCTGTCCCCGACAGAAAGGTCTCCGCTAAGTCCGAGCTTTGCGCAGACATCGGAAATCTTCACCTTGAGCGTGCAAGGGAATTCAGTGACGACTTCGTCAAGATCTGCGGCGGTCTTTTCTCCATTATGTGTATATACTGCCGTGAGGAATGCCTTGTCGAGCATTGACCAGTCTCCCTGCTGCGATGGGATGTTAAGAATCACGTCGAACACGTCGCTCTTGTCCTGCTGCATCGCGGCAGCGGCTCCGAGCGGTTTTTGGATGTTGATCACCACTCCTTTCTCCACCCCGTCGAGGTCGTATGGCAGTTTCTGGCTGCAACCTGTCAGCGCTGCAACGAAAAACAATGCTGAAACTATCTTGTAATTTTTCATAATCTCAATTTTTGAATTTATTTAACATCCCAGAACACAGTCTTTTCGCTGACTGCCCTTCCGTTGTTCGTGAGGTTCGGATTTGTGGTTGTCTCGTTGTTCGGGTACCACATGATTCGAGGGTAGTCAAGAATCTTCACGAGATTGTATGATGTCAGTCCCTCCTCGGCAGCGACAGTCTGTTTATAAGGAGTCCATGCCATGTTGTTCTCATCTCCCTTGAACAGGACAGGATATCCGGTACGACGGATGTCGTTGTAGGCCTCGACAGGATTGAAGAAGTTTGCGATCCATTTTTCGGTCATTACGATCTCGAGTTTCTTGGCGTTGTCTGTGGCCGCATTGAATTTTTCTACAACTTTTGTCGCGAATTCGTCAGCAGTGCTCGCGGCGATGAGCGGCGCTGCCGCATCTGCTTTAGAGGTGACCGCGTTGACATGGTAGATTGATGACAGGATTCCTTCTTTCAGCAGTGTCGCTGCGTCTCCGGAAGTCTCGCCCGCGAGCACGAGCTCGGCTTTCATGAACGGTACGGAATAGGCCTGAAGAATCTTGTCAGGAGCCACTCCGCTTCCGGAAGATGCTCCGATTTTTCCACCCTTGCCGTCATCATACTTTCCTCCGACAGGGTAGATTCCGAGTGTCGTCATCTTGCTTTCCTGTGTCAGGGATGAGAGACCTGAGTTGCTGCCGAGGATGATTGAGATGAAAGCTCCGTCCCTATAGTCGGTCCTGTTTTCCGCATCGCCGTCCGCGGTGCATTGATTATACCAATAGTAATTGGTTCTCGGATCCCTTATGCCACGGAGCGGGTTCGCCTTGAAATTGTAGGCTTTTCCTGCCATGGTCTCATAGAGCCAAGGGCTGATGAAAACACTTTTCTGACCGCCCTCGTATTCATCGACAAATCCCGTCTTTCTCTCGTCCATCGGAGCCTTTGTCGTGGAGTGCGGGAACTGGAGATCCTCACCGTCGCCGATAAAATTATTCTCTGCGAGCAATGCGGTGAGTTCAGACTTCCAACCCGTCACCTTGTCCTGTGCAAGCCTTGACTGAACGAGAAGCTTGAGCTTCAGCGTGTTGGCGGCCTTGATCCATTTATCCACATCGCCGCCGTAGAACAGGTCGTTTGATGCCGGCACGTTAGGATTGGCAGCCTCCTTATTCTTGAAATCCTCTAAGGCTTTGTTGAGACCGGCAAGGAGGTCGTTATAGATTGATTCGCTGGAGTCGGTTTTCGGGGTCTCGATTCCGACCGTGTTTGCCTCGCTGTAAGGAATGTCTCCCCAGAGATCGGTCATTGCCATATAGACATGAGCCCGCAGAACACGACCTATGCCGGCGTAAACTGCATCCCCGTTGGCATCTCCATTGCTTATCAGGGCATCGCAGTTCTTGATCGCATACCTATATGCCTGAGACCATGTGTTAGTGAGCGTCGCATAGGTGGAAATGAGTGAATAATTGTCTATTTCCCTGCTGTGGGTGTGATGAACATAGGCCGAGAAATTGGCGTTCAGAAAATTTCCTTCCGCGAATGTCGCGCTGACTTCGTATTCCGTCGCCGTCAACAGCTGTGAAATGTCGAGCGTAGTGACAGCATACGGGTCATTGTTGATGTCCAGACTGCATCCTCCCAAAGTCGGGATGAGCAGTGCCGCAATTATATTATATATCTTTTTCATACTTCAATAATCCTTTTTTAGAAAGTTAGCTTCAGATTGAATGCAATTCTCCTTGTCGAAGGCGCTGACGTGTAGTCGATTCCCTGAACATTTGTCTCTCCGTATGAGTTGGACGTAGGGTCGTAGTTGGAATATTTAGGCACATTCGGAGCCCAGAACCAGAGGTTCCTTCCTACAACAGAAATCTCCGCACCGGAAATCTTTGCTTTCTTCAGCCATTTTGACGGGAACTTGTAGGCAAGCGACACTTCTCTGAGCCTGAGAACGGTGGCGTCATAGGTGGCAACCTCGTCGCAGGAGTTGATGGCGAATGTCGAATATGTTCCGTCTGAGAAATAAAGGTCTGACTCCGAGAGGGTCGTAGTGTTCCTGATCTTGTTTCCGTCGGCATCGAGTATCGGTGTGAGAGTCTTTGCGTCTCCATATACACCCGGAAGTATCCTTGAACCGAGACGGTCTTCAGTATCCTTCGTTACGCCTCGTCCGAGGAGGTCTGTAAGATAGGAGCTGTATACGCATCCTCCTTTCTGGAAATCCATCATCGCACTGATCGTGAACCCGTAGAATGAGAATGAATGAGTCATCGCAATCTTGTAGTCAGGGTTAGGGTCACCGATAATTCCGACCTCGGTATCGTTTATGTACATTCCTGTAGCAGGATCGACAAGAGGGTTGCCTTCTTCATCGCGCGCGAGCTTCGTGCCTTCGAGCACACCATAAGGCTGTCCGACGATAAGTGCCGGTCTCGGGGTTGTGAAGTCACCGCCGACATACATCTTGTCCAGACCGTCCGCGAGTGAAAGCACCTTTGACTTGTTTTGCGTGAATGTCGTATAGATGCTCCAGCTGAAATCCTTTGTCACAACAGGATAGAGGTCGAGTCCGAGCTCCCAGCCTCGGTTACGGATTGAACCGAAGTTCGTAACATAGCTGCTGTAGCCGGTTGAAGGTGCGGATGTCTTGGCTCCAATTTGGTTGTCAGACACCCTGTTGTACCAGGTTCCGTCAAATCCGATTCTTCCGTCAAAGAACTTGAGTTCCGCTCCGACCTCCACTTCGCTTGTAAACTCAGGCTTGAGGTTCGGGTCGTATGAGATTGTCGGGAGTTCCATGAGGCCCTCTCCCATATACGGGCTTCCGACCGTGTATGTTCCGTTTACATAATATGGAGAGGCGTCGTTTCCGACTTTTGCCCAGCTGGCTCTCACTTTTCCGAAATTGAAGATATCATTCTTGATGTTGAAAGCTTCACTGAAGATGAATGAACCGGAAACTGCAGGATAGAAGAAGCTTCTGTTGCTGACAGGGAGTGTTGAAGAAACGTCATTTCTTGCGGAAAGGTTGAGGAACGCCCACTCTTTCCAATCGAGCACGACATCCGCGAACACGCCCCATTTGCGTGACTTTGAATATGTCTCGGAAGCGGTCTGCTGTTTTGTGTTGTCAATGGCGAAGATGCCTTTGTTGACAATTTCCGTACCGGTGGAAGCCGCACTCTTGACAAGCTCCTGGTTGTAGTTGTGTCCCAGAGTGACTTTGAGTCCGAAGCCTCCGAACCGATGTCCGCCGGAGAGCAGGAGGGTCGATTCTATCTGGCTGTCCTCGTAATTGCTCTTGCCGATGTATCCTTTTCCGGCATATCCGCGTGACCCTTTGTTGATAATGGTCTTTCTATTCTGGTCATAACCGTTATATCCTAATGTGTAGTCAACGGACAGCCATTTCGTGATGTCGTATCCGATGTTGAAGTTGGCAACGGTTCTTTTCTGCTGTGTGTTTATCTTGTCGTTCTCCCAAGCCCAATAAGGATTGTTTGCCTGAGCTGAAAGTTGGAACAGCAGATTGCTTCCATCCTTCTTCTGATAAGGGAAATTCTGAATGTCCCAGCTCCTCGGCATAATGAATGCCCTTGCAAGAGACGACAGACCTCCGAGACTTGCAGAAGACTGGTTGCTGCCATACATCGGACTCTGCTGGTCAGTGTAGGAGAATGAGACATTCCCGCCGAATCGGACACCGTTCTTAAGTTTCTGAGAACCGCCGACGCTGAACGAGTACCTGTCAAAGTCGGAACCTGGAATATAGCTGTCTTGAGAAAGCCATGATCCGGTGACATTGAAGAATCCGTTTTCCCCGGTGCTTCTCACGTTCAGTGACATATCCCAAATTCCTCCTGTCCTGAAAAGATCCTTTACGTTGTTCTTGTAAGCTTTGTAGGGAATCTTGCCGCCGAGGTCAGGGTAGAGCTGAAGTGCCAGGTCTGGATATTCGGCGGCGATGGCCGCGTACATATCCATTGTTGCGCCTTCCGTAAATGCTGCTCCCCATGAGCCATTGCTGCCGGAGAACATGAAGTTGTTGCCCTGTCCGTAGGTGTTCTGGTATTCAGGAAGCGACGCTATGGTCTCGATTGAATAGGAACCGTTGAAATTAATCTCGAAGTCTTTCTGCCCTCCGGTGTTCTTCGCTCCTGATTTGGTGGTTATGAGCACGACTCCATTGGCGGCTCTTGAGCCATAGAGAACAGAGGCTGCCGCACCTTTGAGGACGCTCATGGACTCAATGTCATTAGGGTCGAGAGTTGATATTCCCGAACCGTATGCTCCGCCAAGTCCACTGGCGCGGTTGGATGCTGATGTCCCGTCGTTGCTGTACGGAACGCCGTCGACCACATAGAGAGGCTGGTTGTTGCCGAGGAACGAAGAGTTTCCACGTATGGTGATTCTCGTCGCACTGCCGGCATCTCCGGACGGAGCGCTGACCTGCACACCGGCAACCTTTCCGTCAAGTGCGCGGAGAAGATCCGGCTCTGCCCTGCGTACGGTCTCGTCTGAATTTACTTTTGTCACAGAATATCCGAGAGATCTTTCTGAACGTTGGATTCCGACTGCTGTGACGACAACCTCGTCGAGGAAATGGGAGTCAGCGACGAGGGTGGCGTTAATTAGGCTTCTTCCGCTTACAGGAACTTCAAGAGTCTTGTAGCCAACAGAAGAAAAAACGATGGTGGCATTCTGTGCGGCTGTTATGGAATAATGTCCGTCAGTATCGGAGCTTACCCCATTGGTTGTGCCTTTAATGTGCACAGAAGCGAAAGGTACGGCCTCTCCGGAGGCTTCCGTCACTGTTCCGCTCACCTGAATGTTCTGGGCAAGAGCCGTTCCCGTGACCAGAATCATCAGAGCCGTGAAAAAAAGTCTGATTTTTTTCATAAGCAAAAATTTAATTAAACATATAATACCTTTGATGCGATTTTCACATTCACTACAATTTCGCGCACTTTCTGCCCTAATGTTCGAGTCCGTGCACTAAAAAACGGGCGTTTTAATGTGCGTGCGAAATCGTCCTATAACAAACGTATCTTCAATACATTACAAGTTAAAATAATCATGTCAGTCATTGCATATATTAGGGTCAGTACGCAAGTGCAACCTTTAGAGAGTCAGGAGTATGAAATTAGAAAATGGTGTAAGGGGAGAGCGCTGACCATCGACCGATGGGTGACCGAATCGGTGTCTGGGACAAAGTCTTGGGAAAAGCGTATGCTCGGAAAAACCATACGTCGGATGAAACCGGGCGACCTTCTCGTGTGCTCTGAAATCTCCCGTCTTGGAAGGAATATGCTCATGATTATGTCAATCCTCAACGTCTGCTCGCAGAGACGGCTGCGCATCCACACTATAAAGGACAACTTTGACCTTGCCGACAATATAAACTCCAGAATTATAGCATTCGCGTTCGCCCTTGCTGCCGAAATCGAAAGAAACCTCATCTCCCAGCGAACCCGCGAGGCCCTTGCTGCGAAAAAGACCGCCGGCGTGAACCTCGGCCGCCCGAAAGGGTGCTCGGAGAAAGTTCAGAAAATATGCAGCGAATCCGGCGATATTGAGGCTCTGCTTGCCTCCGGTGCAACACTATCCTCTGTCGCGAAGCTCTACAAAGTCCACCGCAACACCCTCGCCCGCTGCCGTAGGATGCACTATTTTGAAAAGAAATGAACGTTTTTCAAAAATTTTTAATTCTCGTCCTTGAGACCAAAATGCTATCAGATCATAACATTCTGATAGCATTTTGTAATAAATATAAATTGATTTTAATTTAGATGCACTCATTCGCTTCGTTAAAAGCCTATCATACAGCTTAAAAAGATTTGGATTTATGAAAATTAATCGCAAACTTTGCAATTCGCACGCACATTAAAACGCCCGTTTTTTGGTGCACGGACTCGATGCTTTCGGACGAGGTGCGGAGCAGTAGTGAATGTGAAAATCGCATCAAAGGTATTATATGTTTAATTAAATTTTTGCTTATGAAAAAAATCCTTCTTTTTTTCGTGGCCATCATGATGTCCGCCGGACTTGCCCTCGCGCAGAACAGGGAGATTTCCGGTAAGATTACCGACGCCTCTTCAGGCACAGGCATCCCTTTCGCATCAGTTCAGGTCAAAGGCACAATGATTGGCACATCGGCCGATGCTGAGGGAAATTACAGCATCCGCGTGAAGTCAGATGATGATGTGCTCGTTTTCGTTTCGGTCGGCTACAAGCAGGTAGAGGCTGCGACCGCCGGTTTGAAAGTTGTCAATGTTGAACTTCCGGTTGACGCCACCGCACTCGATGAGACAATTGTCATCGCGTTCGGTACTGCGACAAAAGAGTCCTTCACAGGTTCCGCAACAGTCGTGAAGTCATCTGACATCGCCAAGGTGCAGTCCTCTAACGCGACAAGAGCGCTCGAAGGAGTCGTTGCAGGTGTGCAGATGACCACTTCTTCAGGAGCTCTCGGCTCGTCACCATCCATACGTATCCGTGGAACAAGTTCCATCACCGCAGGTAAATCTCCTCTTTATGTGGTGGATGGAGTTCCATATCCTGGCGACATCAATAACATCAACCCTGCGGACATCGAGTCAATGACCGTCCTCAAGGATGCTGCGTCAAACGCCCTCTACGGAGCACGTGGAGCCAATGGTGTCATTATGATTACCACCAAAAAGGCAAAGCGAGGCGAGGCGGTAGTCAATATCGACGCAAAATGGGGTGTCAACACAAAGGCTCTCAAGACCTACGACTACATCACCGATCCCGGGCAGTACTACGAGACGCACTATGCGGCTCTCAAGAGCTACTATATGTCTAAAGGTTTCTCGGAGAGTGACGCCCATTTGAGAGCTGCCACAAATGTTGCCGGCAGTTCAAAAAATGGTGGCCTTGCCTACAATGTATATACTGTTCCGGAGGGACAGCTTCTTATCGGAAGCAACGGCAAATTGAATCCTGCGGCGACACTCGGACGCAAGATTACTTACAAAGACCAGGAATATCTCGTCCAGCCTGACAACTGGCTTGACAATGTTTACACTCCTTCTCTTCGTCAGGAGTACAATGCCAGCGTTTCCGGCAGCACTGAAAGGGCATCTTTCTATGCGTCTCTCGGTGTTCTTGACAATAAGGGTATTGTAGAAGGCCAGAGTATGAAGCGTTACACTGCAAAACTTCGTGCCGACTATCAGGCAAAATCTTGGTTGAAAGTCGGAGGTAACGCAAGTTATGCAAAATATAATTGGAAGAATGCCAGCCCGGATGAGTCTGCAGGTTCCACGGGTTCCGTTTTCGCAATGGCAATCGGAATGGCACCTATCTATCCTCTTTTCATCAGGGACGGAAATGGCAATATTCTTTATGATGCACAAGGCTACAAGAGATATGACTTCGGTAACGGCCAGAACGCAGGTTTGACACGTCCGAATGCAACAAATTCAAACGCGCTCTGTACCAATCTTTTGGATCTTGACGTAAGTGAAGGAAACGCTGTTAACGGCACCGGATACGCAGAATTCAAATTCCTCCGCGACTTCACCTTCACTCTCAATGGTGGTCTCGGTCTTGATGAGACGAGGTCGAGGAGTATGTCCAACCCATATTATGGTCAGTTCGTGACCAATGGCGGTAACATCTCGGTGGGACACGGAAGGTCATTGTATTTCAACTTCCAGCAGCTCCTCAATTGGAACCGCACATTCGCCGGAGTTCACACGGTCGATGTCCTCCTCGGACACGAGTACTACCGCCAGCACTCATATTCTCTCTCTGCATCGAAGACCAAGCTCTTCTCAACCACTAACCTTGAACTCAATGGTGCTGTTGTTGATGCAAAGAAAGCTGCGTCTTCGCACTCTTGGTACAACAACGAAGGATTCTTCGGAAGAGTGCAGTATGACTTTGCGAACAGGGTTTATGCAAGTGCTTCCTATCGTCGCGACGCATCTTCGAGATTCCATCCTGACCATCGTTGGGGTAACTTCTGGTCACTCGGAGCAGGCTGGCTCATCAATCACGAGTCTTGGTTCAATGCCCCTTGGGTGGATATGCTCAAAGTTAAGGCTTCCATAGGCTCGCAGGGTAATGACAACATCGACAATTACCTCTACACCGACACCTACGAAGTCACAAATTCAAACGATGAGGTCGGTGTAACTTTCGTAAGCAAGGGCAATGAGAACATAACTTGGGAGACAAACACCAACATCAATGCGGGTGTGGACTTCGAGTTCTTCAAGCGCAGACTCAACGGTAGCGTAGAGTTCTTCTACAGGAAGACTTCCGATATGCTCTTCTTCTTCACCGTTCCGACTTCCCTCGGATATGACGGCTACTACGCTAACATCGGCGATATGAGAAACCGCGGTATCGAGTTCTCACTCGACGGTGACATTATCCGTACAAAGAATGTCGTTTGGTCGGCTAACCTCAATGCCACCCACTACACCAACAAGATTCTCCGTCTTCCGGATGAAAGAAAAACTGTCACGATGGAAGGATATCAGGGTTATGCAAGCGGCACCTATTTCTATGGCGAGGGACTTCCTCTCTACACCCGTAAGATGCCGAAATATGCGGGAATTGACCACGAGACCGGTGAACCGATGTGGTATATGGATGTAAAAGATAAGGACGGAGTCGTAACTCAAACCACGACAAAGGATTACTCAAAAGCAACCGACTATCTCGCAGGTGATCCTACTCCAAAACTTTATGGAGGTTTCGGAACTTCTCTTTCATTCTACGGAGTGGACCTTTCTGTCCAGTTTACCTATCAGATTGGCGGCAAGTACTATGACTCGGGATATGCTGCTTCGCTTAATGCTCCAGGCACAAAAATCGGAGAAAACATCCACAAGGACGTTCTCAATGCTTGGACCCCGGAGAATAAGAACTCAGACATCCCTCGTTTCCAATACCTCGACAAGAACTTCAACTCGACTTCTGACAGGTTCCTCACCGATGCAAGCTATCTGAACTTCCAGAATGCCCAGATTGGCTACACTTTCCCGGAGGCACTCACCAGGAAGATCAAGATTAGCAAACTGCGCCTTTATGTGGCGGCTGACAACATCTTCTATGTTTCAGCAAGACAGGGATTTGACCCTCGTTACAGTTTCAATGGTGAGACAAGTTACACGACGAATTCAACGATTCGCACGGTTTCCGGAGGTATCAACATCACATTTTAATTAGGAGGCGACAATATGAAAAAGATATTTTTTAAAACAATCGGAATCATAGCGCTCTGCTCCGTAACTGCCGGCTGTATCAAAGAGACTCTGCCGGAGGGAGCGACTCAGACGAAGAAGCAGGTCGCAGAGTCGACATTCGCGCTTGAGGGAATCCTTCGTGGTCTCCCTGCTGCGATGATGACTTCGGGTTGGTCAGGATATTATACCACGTATGAATGGCATACTGACTTTGGAATGCCGGCAATCCATCTGTTTACAGAGTATATGCTCAACGACCTCGCAACAATGGGTGATGAACCGCTCTATAACAGGTTCTATCAGTCTGCGATGAATTCTGGTCAGGATGCGAGATATGCTGTGACTGCTTATTATTGGGACTTATACTACAAATGGATTAAGATTGCAAACGACCTCATTGTTGTGGTTGACCCTTCTTCTGCAAACAGCGCCCAGAAGGCATACCTCGGTCAGGCTCTCGCCTACAGAGCCGCTTTCTACCTCGACCTTGCGAGACTCTATTCTCCTAAAGAGGTGACAGACCCTTATGCCTTGGGTGAAGGTTATAAAATTCCGGATGCAATTAAGGACCTCACAGTTCCAATCATCACAGATAAGACCGACGAGGCGGCTGCACGCAACAACCCGCGTGCTACGAGAAAGGAAATGTATGAGTTCATCCTCAAGGACCTCAGCGATGCCGAGGAGTACCTCAAAGGTCAGACATTTTCCTACACTGTTCCTTCTCTCACGCTCGTCTATGGTTTGAAGGCAAGGGCATACATCGAGATGGGCTACTGGAGCGAAACTCCTAAGGAGGATTTCCAACAGGCCATCAAATATGCCAATCTTGCAATCACAGAAGGCGGACGTACTCCTCTGACAAAGGACCAATGGCAGGACCCTACCAATGGTTTCAACAACGGCGCTTCAAACAGCGCGTGGATTTGGGGGCAGACACTCGCATCTGAGAATCAAGCCAATATCATAACTTTTACAGCCCATCTTTCAAACGAGGCTGCGTGGGGATATGCTGTGGCAGCTCAGATTGGTGCTGACCGTAAATTCTACGAAAGCATCAATGACAGCGACTGGAGAAAAGCCAGCTGGCTCTCGCCTGAATTCATTGCAAACCCGGAAGCGGAGGAGTTTGCAGATGTCTATAAATTCTCCGGAGGAGCAAGCGGAAGAAAGGGTTTCATCTATGGAACTTCGGAGAATCCTCCGGCAAAGGCCTATGAAAGCATCAAGTTCCGTCCGGCTCAAGGAAACGTGAGCGACTATAACGTCGGCAACTGTGCGGACCATTGTCTTATGAGAATTGAAGAGATGTATTTTATTCTCGCTGAGGCCACAGCCCAGGTTGAAGGACTTTCGCAGGGCAAGCAAAAGCTTGAGGAATTCGTTCAGAAATACCGTGACCCTGAATTCAAATGCGGAGCAAACAGTCTGGAAAACTTCCTTGTTGACGATCTGCTCTATCAGAAACGAATCGAGTTCTGGGGCGAAGGCATCCTCATCTATGACTATAAACGTCTTAACGGAGGCATCGAGCGCGGTTATTCAGGAACAAATCAGGCTCCTGCATATCGTTTCAATTGCACGGGACGTTCACCTCAGTGGAACATTGTCATCACTCGTGGCGAATATCAGAGCAATACCGGTGTGACAGAGGAACTCAACAATCCTGATCCTACCGACAAGATTGAACAATGGTTGGAATAATTGAAAATTGAGAAATTATGAAGAAGTTTACAAAAATATTTGTTGCCGTGGCGGCACTTTCCCTTCTGTTTTCTTCTTGCGTAAGGGAGAAGATAGAGGTGGGAGAGCCTGAGAACGACAGCTATGGTGTTTATTTCGAAACACTCTCTGCCGCTCAGTCTTCTTTCGAACTTGACCCTGCGGAGGAGGCTGTCCTGACTTTCAAAGCTTTCAGGCAGAAAAAGGACGGTGACATCACCGTTCCTCTCAAACTCACAGCTACCATCGAAACCGAGGAGGGAATCGAGGAAGTCAAGACCATCTTCGCTGTTGGTGAACTCTTTTTCGAGGACGGCCAGGAGGAAAGCGAATTTAAGGTGGAATTCCCTAATGCACTGATGGGTACAACCTACAGCGTTGCCGTTGAGTGCACAGACAGGGAATATGTCCACATCTATTCAGACAAACCGACTTCAGTTGCCTTCGAAGTCACAAGAGTGAAATGGAATCTTGTCAAGGGAGAAAAAGGCGAGGAGTATGGTTCGTGGACCGATGACATATTTTCATCAGCTTTCGGAATCCCGGGCAAATATGCTGTCAATGACAAGATTCAAATCTACGAAAGGGAGGACAAACCGGGCTACTATCGTATTCCGGATGTCTACAACCCTTATATGCTTGCGAAACTTTTTGGAGGACAGTATCCGGAAAAAGAGTTTGAGGAGAATTGTACTCCGGGGACTTTCACCTACATCGATGCCACTGACCCGGACAAGGTTTATCTTCCACGTCAGACAACAGGTGCGACACTCGGTAGCGATGGTTATGTTGAAATTGCAACCTACTGTCCCGAGGCCGGTTTCTCTAAGGGAAATGTTTATGGCAGTATGAAAAACGGAGTCATCAAATTCCCTAAGGATGACGGAATACTCATCAATTTTACCGTCACCGGCGGATGGTATTCAGGCAATAGATCGGGCAAGAACGTTATCGTTCTTCCTGGTTGCAAAGACAGTGACTATACTCTCAAGGCAAAGGCCGGTCTGACAACTGCCGGCAAGCTGCCTCTTGCAATTGAAATCGGGGCAGATGTGGCTTCTGCAAAGTACAAGGTTTTCGAAGGTGTTCTTGCCGCTGCCGATGTGCCTTTCAAGGCTACGGAAATTGCACGTGACACCAAAGTGGATTCTGTGACTGTCACTTCAACTGTTCAGCTTGAACTTGAGAAGACAGGCATCTACACCTGCGTTGTCGTTGCAAGAAACGCCTCTTGGGAGGAAGTCGGACACACTGCTGTTCAGTTCAGCTACCTTAAAGATGGTGACACAAAGCCAGTTGTTGCCAACTGCGGAATCGGTCCTGCAACAAGATATGTGGGACAGGGCTACAAGACAGACAATACAGTGGAAGTCTGGGCTTATGGAGAAAAACTCCAGAACGCGTGGCTGTCTGTTGTGCAAACGGCTAAATATACTGCCGACCCTGAGGCTGCAGTTGCCCAAGTCAAGGCTTCTGCACCGGTTAAGGCGGAGGTTCTCGAAGCAATCAATGACGGTGGCTATGCGGCGCCTGTCACCGGTCTTCTTCCCGGGACTAACTACACTCTTGTTTTTGTTGCCACCAACGGCTATGAAATAAAGACATTTGTCACTGAGTCTCAGCTCACTACAGGTGACCCGCTTCCGGTTTATGACGAATTTACTGTTGACAGCATCAAGGAAGAACTCCTTCCTGAGAAGTCCGAAGGATATTTCGGCAAATACAATTTCTATGCTGTCGACAAGAATAAGAAAGTCGGATTGAGGGAGTACATCTCCAAGGTTACGATTGCAGACAGTAAGCTTCAGGACAGTGAGCCGGATGAAGACGGACTGATTGACGAGTATATGGACTTTTCCGGAATGTTCTCGCGCGATCTGACCAAAGACGAGAAGTTCGATGATACGATGGTTTGGGATTTCTATGATGGACTGATATATTCAGTTGCACAGCAGTTGGGACAATATTCAGACTATTGGCTTTCTCCTTTCATTACTGATAAGACACAGGGTCCATTCTCGCCGGATTATAGTGGTCTTCTTCTTGGCGGCTTTGTTGACGAGGGTTACATTGCAATAATGGGAAATCCGGGCTATGAGGAGCAAGGATTCTACTTTGACGGCATAGCTATGGTTGCCTTCGAAGATAAAGAGTATTCATCGCCGCTCGGTCAACTTCTCTGGTACACCGACCTTCTTCTTGTTGAAGAAAGCAAGGATGACAACGGTCTTGCACCATCACCTGCTGCGAAGGCAAATCTTGACAGGCTTCACGCGGTTTCAGATTTGTCCAAGACAATGAAGTTCAATTATGTGGAGACTCCGAAGGGTCGTGCCAGGTCTGTGATTGACGCTTCAAAACGTCAGATTAAGCTCTACGCTCCTGAAGAGGGAGTTATCTTCAGCAAGCCTGCCACTACAGCATCCTACACCGCAACAGTGGTTCCGGGAGTGCAGGGAGATTTCTCCAACAACTTCAGCAAGGGCAAGAGTCTCAAAGCAGAGCTTGATGTACTTCCTTTTATTATGAGGTAGCAAAAACAGATTGAATATCAATCGGTATAACTTAAAAATGAGGGCGGCTGACGGGTCGAAAGACTTCCGGTCACCCTCATTGTTTTGTGAAGGTTTTTGTATAACTTTCCTCTATAAATCCTGATTTTTATCTATATTTGACTTCTATGAATTTTAAACATTTAACTCTTGTTTTTCTTTGCTCTCTGGCGGCACTTTCCTGTCAGAGGGAAATTTTATCTCCGGACGCGCCGGCTGTCAACAGTAAAATCACCGGTGGCGGCTCCGACGATATAGACGGGACTTCGCTGCTGTTTTATGCCGAGGCTGATACCCCTGCCGGTCTTGACAGCATCGCTGCGAGTCTTGAAGCAAAGGCCGTACGCAATCTTTTTGATATGAGCAGTGGTGACATTGCCCTTAAGCGTAGCCACGGCCTGCACCGATGGTATGAGATATTCTTCGAAGAAGGAACTTCCTTACAGGAGAAAGCGGAAAAACTCGCATCGTTCTCAGATGTTCGTTCGGTGCAGTTTAACACCCGGCTCTACAAATGCAATGTCGGACCGGCAAGGCCTTACGTCCCTTCTGTGCAGACTAAAAGCATCGCCCCGACCAAGTTCAACGACCCCTATTCAGCGGACCAGTGGTCCTACAAAAACAGCGGAGACAAATCCTGGGCTCCCACAGCAAGGGAAGGCGCTGACATCAATGTCTCTCAGGCCTGGACTCTCTGTGCGGGCGACCCGAGGGTGGTCGTGGCTGTGATTGACGAGGCCGTTCAGACAGACCATCCCGACCTTAGGGCCAACATCTGGACCCGGGAGAGTGACGGTGTGCACGGATGGAATTTCACAAATAACAGCTCCCGACTCGACTGGAGCAGCGACAATAACTCCGGACACGGGACTCACGTGGCTGGAACAGTCGCAGCTGTGAACAACAACGGAATAGGAGTCAGCGGCATCGCCGGAGGTAGCGGGAAGAATGACGGAGTGAAGATTATGTCCTGCCAGATTTTCGACGGTTTCAATGGCGGAACTTCAGATGTTATCGCAAATGCCTTCAAATATGCCGCCGACAACGGAGCCTGCATCGCACAGTGCTCTTTCGGCGCAAACTCGGGAGATTACCAAAGCGATGACAAATACTACGAGGCGAGTTCAGCCGAGGTTCTGGCGATGCGCTATTTCATCGAGAAATCCAACTGCCCGGCTCTTGACGGCGGTCTCATCATCGTAGCTGCCGGTAATGACGGAGAGTCTCTCTCTGCCTATCCGGCTGCGTTGAGGGAGTGCATCAGTGTCTGCTCAATCGGAATTGACGGTCTTCCGGTTTACTACACGAATTTTGGTCCGGGATGCAACATCTCGGCTCCGGGAGGAGAACCCTACACCGGAGGTCAGGAGCGCGATGAGTGTCAGGTCCTCTCAACTATGCCTACAGACAAGATTGAGGATTACTATTATGAAGAAGATGACGAAAACTTCGAAAACCCTATTCCAAGCGGAGAATATCTCCCTACAGACTACGGTTGGATGTCGGGAACTTCTATGGCCTGCCCTCACGCAAGCGGAGTAGCTGCCCTCGGGCTTTCTTACGCGCTGAAGAAAGGCTATCATTACACAAATGAGGAGTTCAAATCGCTTTTTATGACTTCGGTCTATGGAATCGACGCTCATATCACTTCGGCAGATTCAAAGCAGACAATTGTTGACGTAGGCTTTTGGGGCCCGATTTACGGTCCTATGAAACTTTCCAAATTCAAGAATAATATGGGTACAGGTGTGCCTGATGTCTGGAGACTCTATATGAATATGGACGGCACTCCGACTCTGCTCGCTTCGACAGGAGAGGCTCAGAAAATAGACGTTTCGGGATATTTCGGCACAAGTTCGGAAAATCTGACCTATCTTTCAGTGGAACTGCTTGACGATGCGATGGATGTCCTCGGTCTTTCGGAGAAACCTATGATGAGATTTGGCAAACTCCAGATTCATCCGACAAAAGCGGGCTGCGCAAGGCTGAAAATCAAGGCTATTGCAGGAGGGAACAAGGTGGCGACCGGAAGCCAGATGGGAGGAACAGAGGTTTCCAGAGTCGTATCCATCATCTCCAAACCGGGATTGTCCTCAAATGGAGGCTGGCTGTAGACCGTCTGCACGAGGATTTTGTGATAATCTTTAAAAAAGTTTAGAAAAATGAAAAATATAAAGATATTTACAGTTCTGATTTTGCTGCTCGGTCTGATTTCTTGCAATCCGGAGGGTAAAAAAGGCCGCATTGAAGGAGAGTGGAAACTCGAAAGCTATTACGGCAAGGCTGCGGGAAGCGCAACTGTTCCGGCCCAGGTCTATCTCAGTTTCCACAAGGGCCAGTTTGAACTCTTCCAAAAACTTGGCGGAGGTCATTTCAGCCGTTTTACCGGCAGTTACTCCTACAGCAAGGGCGCTCTCAGCGGGACATATTCCGACGGTTCTCCTTGGGCGCAGGACTACATCGTTTCTGTCAGTCACGGCAAGATGGAAATGACAGTCTATGTCAACGATGCGGAGCTGACCTGTGTCTATGTTCAGGCATCAATTCCTGACAGCGTCCGCTCCGATGCAGAAAACTACGGCGCAGTCAAATCTGGCGTAGAGGAAGAGACTTCCCCGGCTCCTATGAGATGGCTGTAATTTGAATTAATCACATTGACTGCGGCTGGCTGCTGAGGCTTTGCCGCAGTTTTTTTAGAACCTGTCGGAGTGGCGCCTCAAGTTTTCGATGATGTGGTCAATCCGGTGCAGTTCGTGCGGAATATTGATATCCTGTGGACAGTGGCTCATGCACTGACCGCATCCGATGCAACGATTTGCTTGGCGTATCTTCTCAATGCTGCGGTCATAGCTGACGAGATAGGCGCGTCTGGCCTTGCGGTAGGCCTTCATGTCTTCCGTGCATTCATCGCTGTCCCCATCAGGTTCGGAAACGGTGTAGCCCTCGTTCACGCACTTGTTGTAGTGGCTGAAGTTGCCCGGAATGTCGATGCCGTAAGGACACGGCATGCAGTACTGGCAGCCGGTGCAGGGGACAAGCGGATACTTGCTCAGGCTATCAGCGACTTTTCCGAGAAATTCCATGTCATCCGCAGTGAGCGGCACGAGCGGAGAGTAGGTCCTGAGGTTGTCCTGGAGGTGTTCCATATAGGTCATTCCGCTCAGTACCGTCAGCACATTCTCCGGAGTGCCGGCAAAGCGGAACGCCCATGACGCCACGCTTTCCGACGGCATTCTTTCCTTGAGTTCATCGACAATGCTGTTCGGGAGCTTCGCGAGCGAGCCTCCGCGCAGCGGTTCCATAATCACGACCGGAATTCCGCGTTTTTCAAGTTCCCCATACATGTGGTCCGCGTTGCAGTTGTTCCCCTCGGCGTGTGACCAGTCGCGGTAGTTCATCTGAATCTGGATGAAGTCCCAGTGGTATTTGCCGTGGGTTTTCAACAGCTCGTCAAACATTTCCCTCTTTCCGTGAAAGGAGAAGCCCAGGTGTCCTATGCGTCCTTTCTCCCGCTCTTTGAGAAGAAAATCCAGCATACCGTTGTCAATGTATCTGTTCTCGAAGTCTTCCATACTTTTTCCGACGCTGTGCAGGAGGTAGTAGTCCAGGTGGTCGGTCCGGAAGTTCTCGAAAGACTTGTGGTACATCAGCAGAGAGTTTTCCCTTGACCAGTCACTGAAATTGGAGAGTTTGGTGGCGATGTAGTAGGAGTCTCTCGGGTGGCGGCTCAGCGCAAGCCCGGAAGCCGCCTCGCTCTGCCCCTGAAGGTAGACCGGGGACGAGTCGAAGTAGTTCACGCCGCGAGCGAGCGCGTAGTCAACAAGTTCGTTCACCGACTCTTGGTCAATTATGTCCTTCCCGTTCTCGTCCTTGGTCATCTGCCAACGCATGCATCCGTAGCCCAGCACGCTGACCTTTTCCCCGAACTTCGGGTCGGTTCTGTATGTCATTCCTCCGCCGGCCATCCCGTTGTCGCCAGCACTTCCTGCCTTGCTATTTCCGCTATTCTTC
>ULRB01103130.1_pt1 | contig 38954 bp, 33 predicted proteins | sample 1955051 | NCBI WGS metagenome assembly ULRB01 (sample SAMEA4835671, study PRJEB28245) | human gut metagenome | biome: gut microbiome; material: fecal sample | place: Denmark | collected 2008 | reverse complement strand
AAATCGAGATCCATTTTTATTTGGATTTCAACTGGAAAGTATTATGGAAGCAGTGGATTGACAGAGATAGCAATAAAACAGAGGACCAGAAAAAACACGAGGAAGAGAACAAAGAAAAACGAGCGCGAATGTCCGTACTTCGAGGAGTGTCTATCCGTATTCCTCTTCTTGTCTACGGTGCTGAAATAAACGATGATGCAGGCGAAGAAATCACTATAGACAACTTCGCAAGTGATACGATTGTTGATGATGCGTCATGGGAAGAGTTCATGCCGAAGGGCTTCACTAAAGCTACTTTTAATATCCTCAAAGACTGTTTTGACCGCTCTATTTTTACTGGCGCAGCAAAACGTATTCGCCAGATGGTTAAGGAGGCTGATTCTCTCAATACTGAAGACCGCATCAATAAGATTGCTACGATCTTTTCATACTTCCATAATCCTGACAAGGAGACCGTACTGACTCCATGGAAAGTGGTCAACAGGCATATGAGCGAATGTATAGGTGGTTGGTGTTTCCTTAATGAGGAATTTGATGGTAATTATACTGTTGAAAATGAATACGGTGAAAATATTAATGCTGCTCGTTTCGTTGACCACGGACAGGTGACTCAAGATGTATTTGGTGACTATAATGCCCGAATACTTGAAATTAATTCTAAAACAGGCCTCTATCCACTTTATATGGCATATTCAATATTTAAAGGTGCTAAAGAGCCTGCATACAGAAAGATAAATCTCACCGGAGAACGTGGTGTGAGCCGTGATGCTGAGCAATATTATCATCAAGCCGGAAATGATCTTGAGATTTGGAAAGATGTTCTTCAGGATAATATTTTCGTGGCCTGCAGAACGAAAATGGCTGTTAGTATTACAAAACGTACTCTAGCTGGATTTAGAAAAGACATCAGAATGAATGTCAAATGCTATGAACGTGATGTAGAAGTGAATGATTTGGTTGCATCTGGCATTATCAAAAATACAGATGAACATGTTACCATGACTGGTAAAACATACTATTATGATGGTAACAAGTCTCTTGAGTGTGACATGATCAATGTCCTTCGCTCTAAACCAGAATTATTTACTAATGATATGGTCAAAGGTAACGATTACTGGGATGTTTATAAATCTATTCCTCTAAATGATAATGAAGATATTAATAATATGAAATTTACAGCAATTGTTGGGAACCCGCCCTACCAATTAATGGGTGCTTCTGGAGGTAACAATGATGCTCCAATTTATCAGCATTTTTTCAATGCAGCGAAAGATATCACAGGTAATTATGTTTCATTAATCATTCCTTCTAGATGGTTTGCTGCTGGTCGTGAAAACCTTCTTGGAGGATTTAGAAATTATATGTTGACACAAGAACATGTGAAAACGCTGACGGCATTTGTCGATAGTCGTAATTTATTTCCTACCGTTGAAATTAAAGGAGGGGTTTGCTATTTCTTAGTTAATGTTAATTATAAGGGCACATGCCACTACACATTAATAAACAACGGTAATGTTGAAGAACATGATTTAGCATTAGGAAATTTCGACATCATGATTCGCAGTCCAAAACTTGCTCCAATCGTAAAACAAGTCCTTGACAAATCAAAAGAAATGGGATTAGGGAATATGTCAAGTGTCATTTCAAATGATACCCCTTTCGGCATTCCTTCAAATCCTCATTCCAGCAAAAAGAATCCTTATGATGTCAGCACTTTTCAGACTGATGAGTTTGATTTACCATTGTATATCAAAAACAAGAAGCGAGAGATTGAATATGTACGTCGTTCAGATATTAGGAAAAACACGAATGCTATCGATAGAGTCAAAGTGTTTATCCCTGGAGCTGCTGGAACAGGCCAAGATTCTATGATTCTCGGGAAACCATGGCTGGCCCAAAGTCCTTCTGTTTGCACTCAAACATTCATATTTGCAGATTTCGATAATGAGAAGCAGGCAAACAATTTCATTTCTTATTATAAAACTAAGTTCTTTAGAGCTCTTGTTTCTGCTGTAAAAATCACGCAGTCAGCAGCAAACGATGTTTATCAGTTTGTTCCTGCTTTGAGCTTTGAAGAAACTTGGACTGACTCAAAATTGTTTGACTTGTTTAACATATCTCAAACTGACCGCGAATATATCAATAATATGATTTCAGATTGGAACGACAAAATTGAAGACTTGGATGAATAATCCACAAGATACAGAATCGACACTACATCGATAACGGCAATTCCGATCATATTTATTCCCATGCTTTTCAATTTTTTACAATGACAAGGGACAGATTGAATAATGAACAAATCAGCAAGGCATTTCGATCATATTTGTTGGAGCGCTTTGATAACGACATAGAAGAAGTCCGTCTTATAATTGAGACCGCAGAACGTATTATCCCCAATACGCTCAATGATTATTTTGGGACAAAATATGAGTCAATTTACGAAATAAAAGACCCCAATGAGGTTGATGACTTCCGCAAGAAGATAAAGGCGCATCCTATTCTAAAGGGCATTGACTTGAATGAAGAGCCTCGTTATACCGAGGTCCTAAAGTGGTATCGTCTATTCCTAAAAGCGATTAACTCGGAATCTATTCCTATTCCCGTTCCCGGCGAATATGAGCCCTCTCCAGAAATACCAGCACGTAAAGTATCGGAAACCAGAGAGCCGAAAACCAGACAAAGCACCATCTTCCTTGAGGGCGAGGCTGGCGAAGCTCAGGAGAAGATCTATCGCGAGAGAAACATGGAACTACGCCAGGCCTGTATCGACCATTTCAAGACCCTTCATGGAGGACGAATCGTATGCGAATGTTGTGGGTTTGACTTTGCCGCGAGATACGATATTCAGGACGAATATATTGAGGTCCACCATCGTCATCCATTCTCACAAACAGAAGGAGAGCATCCTGTTGATGCCATTACCGACCTTGTGCCGTTATGTGCCAACTGCCATAGGATGATCCATCATGGAATGGGAGGCAGAGGCAACTGCATGAGCTTAGATGAATTAAAGAGCAAGTTAAGATGACAAAAGAAGATACATCATTACTACACTGCTTGCCAGATAAAGTAGAACAGCTTAAGCAACTGATAGCCTTGGGCAGGCCCTATGTATGGGAGCTCAGGCTTTCTCTTGATGAGTTCTATATTCTGGAGTCAGCTATAGGCAACAGCATTTCTTCTCATAGCGGTGACTATCATCACCTCATTAGCGAAGAATATTCAGCCATAGTTGTCATGTACCTTGCAGAATGGTACAAGCGTTTCTACAAGGGCGCAGAAACCATGGACGACAACAAGGTACTGTCTCTAAACACCGAAGAACTAAAGAAGCTGTATCTCTTGGCCAATATAGACAGCAACACCTTCGTCTATAATGCCTCCAAGAATCCGGACAAAACCTCATACCGATGGTTGGAATCCCTTCAGGTGTTGGGTGGCCTGGCTGTCCAAGCCGAGCTCAAGCGCGATGAGAATGATGACAAACTTCTGTCTCAATTATGTAAGATCTTTCATGGCGAGGAAATAGACCTTGATGACCTGAAAGACAGGAATCGTGCTGTTGCCTTCCAGGAGTCTATCGCAAGACAGCATAGTCTATATGATTATCTGGACTGCATCCTCGACAAGGACAAGGAAATGCCTTTCGCCCAAAGTGACCTGAGCGATGAAAATACATCAATCCCTGAGTTCCTTAAGCGCATCCTTGAAGCAGACCGTGAGGCCAAGAAGGAGAAGTTCGATTTCGAATGGGTCATAGCATACACTGCCAGCTCCGGCAGAATGGTCAGACATCTTCGCGTTAAAATGAAGCCGGAAGTCATTGGAGGAGGTAAAAAACAATACCTTGGCTATGACAGGCTGATGCTACCCGAGTGGGGACTCGAACATCCAGAGGAAGTTGGCCGTATCAAGTTCTATCTTCGATTCAAGAACGGCGGCCATTATATCAAGAAAGAGGATAAGAACGAAGAGCCCCTCTTCAAATATGACAACGACATCTTTACTCACAGTTTCCTTTCTGTGAACAAGATAGACGAGAATACATGCACAGATATTCCTGTTGACCGCTTCGACAAGGTTGAGTTGGTCATGAAATATGACATCCCTCAAACGGACGGAACCGTCAAAACTGTTGGCAAGGTCGTTCAGGATCTTGAGGTACTGGATTACATGCAGGTATATAAGCTACCGAAGACAAGCAACAAATTCAGCAATAGAAGGAATTCTCAAGCTGATACGGTTGCCATATTCTCATCGTCCTACCATCTCACGGAGCCTTTCAAGGAGATTCCTGTAGTCTATGCTCATTTTAGCAACGGTGATTCTTCCAGCGAAGACTATTGCTGGTGTCCGATCAATGACAAAGTCATCATAGCAGACGCTAATGGTAAGGAGATACTGCCTCCTTTCTTCAACAGGAATGGACTATACCAGGTCTTGACTAAGAAATATCTGAAAACAATTCAGTATAGAGACAATGTGTTTGTCCTGTACAAATACATTGACACTGACTACGATGAATTTGAGATGCAGGAGGACCTGATGCCAGTTCTGTTTGGCCGTAGTGGACTTGAAGTTCGTCACTATGCAACCGGTCAATCAAAGGACGGCAATCCTGTCACTGATTTTGATCTTGAATGGCTCAAGAACGGCAAATACGTTGACTGGAACAAAGAGGCTCCGACTCAAGGAGCTCTGAAACTTCGCGTAACAGTGAAAGGTCTGGTCTTCAAGCCACAGGTATATTACGTTCCGTTTGAGCCGCAAGCAACCGGTCAGGAACCGATATGGCGCGATTTCGAACATATGCGCATCTGCACCTTGCTGGATGGAGTCGATGACATCCAGGACGAGTTCAAGAAAGCACTTGACCGTAAGGAGCCATCAACCAGACAGCTTGAAATAGGCAATGATGAAGCAAAGATTCTGGTTGACGTTTATCGTCCAATCATCTTGAGAGAGCTGTCGCAAACCACAGAAGATGGAGGCGAGAGCAAGATTGTCGGGTATTCAAGCAAGGGGGATGACATCCAGGTGCCACTGATTAACTGTGACCAGTTCTCTCTTAGGGACTTCTCCGAAAATGGCGTTAAAGAATACACCATCAAGAAGGGCAACACGGTCTATTATAACTTCCCTACTTTCAACAGACCCGGATTTGATCCGAAGAAGGAATATACAAGAATGGAATTAGCCAGCAAGTTGACCCCGGAAATCCCGGTTGACTATCTCAAAATATACATTAGCAAACTTGAGGACAAAGCTTCCGATCTCTATTTTTGGAATTACATAGACGAACCAGTCAAGGTTGCCAATGTCAATGAGATAAATGGCGCAGGCATTGTCTTCCAAAGCCTGAAAGACAATCCATCTCCACGTCATTACATATGTCCGACCATCAAGACGAATGTCAGCGATGATTGGGGTGACGATGATGATTGGGGTGATGACAGCGACAGTTCAAGTGACGTAGGTGATGTCAATGCCATGGATATCTTACGCTGCTTCAAGACAATCAGTGAGCATAAGACATACTATTTCTTATTTGACCCGATGATAAAGACCGTATCAAAACAAAGCCAAATCAGGGATATTGCCATTCCATTGATCAAGGATTGCAATTACCATCTGGACGAGGAGTCCATAAAACAGCTGTATAGTTTTGCGGTTCAGTTCCATTTCGATTGGATGCTCTTGCCACGTGAACTCTGGGTATCAGAAATAGAGCAGAATTCCATCGATGACAATGAGAAAGTTCTAATTACAAAAGCCATAATTGAATTCTTCAAGGCAACTCCCAAATGCACGGATGAACGCGAAGAATATGCACTTGGCCAGTTCCTTTACAAGTATTTTACATTTGACACCTATCCCAAGATAGATGACGTGGCTGTCAGAGCCCTCCAACTCATAATGAATGAGCCAGATGCACTCAAAGGATATAATGACCTGAAGGATTATCTGAAGGTTTATGATGAGTGCCGCTTCAAGTTCAGCGAAATGAGCAAAGCAATTAACGTAAATGACAACGACAACTGATATGAAACAGAAATTCAGATTTGCGGACCTATATAACAACAACCGTACGGCAGTAGAGAAAACGCTGTCTGCCATGTGGTGTGGTGAAGCTCGGAATGAAAGCCAGAAAGGCTATATCAATCAGTTGAAAAGCCTTATACCAGAAGTGTTCGCGCCAAAGGATGCCATGCCTCTTGTTCAGTGCATGAACAGCTATGAGTCGGTCTATCCTGAGCACGAGGCTGAAGCTGATGAGATGCTTGGCAAGCTCTGGCTAAAGACCATGCCGTCGCCGGATGTTTATTACAAGCCATATGAGCATCAGTATCAATGTTGGAAGACTCTCCTGAAGGGCAAGTCTCCTGACGGCAAGAACATGAGTATCGTTGTCACGACCGGTACTGGCTCTGGTAAGACTGAATGCTTCATGCTCCCTCTCGTTCAAGACCTCCTTGAGAATCGCGTCAGCGAACGGGTACAGGCTATCTTCCTCTACCCTCTCAATGCCCTTATGGAAGACCAGAAGGCAAGAATGGAGAAGCTGCTGGAGGGAACTGATCTTACTTTTGCTGTTTACAATGGAGATATGCCTCAGTGCCTCCCCTCTCCCGAAGACAGGAATTATAAAAAGATTCTCAGGAAGGTGGATGCCATCCGTGGTATAACACGTGATGAGCATGGCAACATCGTTGAAGAGAAATACAAACACGTTATTGCCACACGTGAAGAGCTTAGGCAGCACCCTGCAAACATCCTGCTGACCAACCCTACCATGCTGGAATATATCCTGCTGCGTGATAAGGATAAGAGCCTTATCCATGAAAAGCAGGATGATGAGGAAATGGGAACGCTTCGTTGGATTGCACTCGATGAGACACACACTTATACCGGTGCTGGTGCAGCGGAAATCGCCATGCTTCTTCGCAGAGTGTTACTGGCTTATGGCGTGACAACAGATGATGTGCGTTTTGCCACATCATCCGCTACAATAGGGAGCAACGATGAAACGTCTCGTGAAGAGCTGATTCATTTCATAGCCGGAATAACCGGCCTCCAGAGCAATCAGATCAGATATGTTGACGGCAAGAGAAAAGGTATTGATTCTCTGCCGGAGGAAAATAGAGAGGCCTGGCTGCGTCTTGTCAATGACAATTACGATGGATATATCAAGCTGGATGAGCTCATCCCTGAAGGCGACACCATTGAACAGAAACTGACTATTTTGGACAAGATGTGCCAGAAAGCCGAGGATGAGGGCCTTGAGGATCTGCGTGTCAAAGTTCACTACTTTTATCGCGTTCCGAACCATGGTCTATATGTTGACCTCACCGACCCACATTATAGAGAAGACGGCAGCTTCAAGATTTATATTGAAAACAGGCTTGACCAGGGCGATGGAGACCAGTCTCCCCTTCTGGAAATGAGCCGCTGCAAACATTGTGGTGAGTACCTGGCAATTGCAGAGGAAGTGAAGCTGGATGATGGTGGAATCGGCTACCAGCCTATCACCATGGATGACAGCGACATGTTCGATCTGGACAGTACCGAGAATACAGGTAAGACTTATTATGTCTTCGGAACGACCAATACTGAAGGCGGTGACTATGACAACAACATTCCGTACATAATCAAAGGGAACAGGATGCTGAACGTCACATCCGGTAATCCCGCCCCTCATGGTTGGCGTGTTATTGCCAATGCGCAGTGTCAGTGCCCGTATTGTGGGACTAAGCTCACCAAACAGAGCAAACAGGACGAAGACAATCCTGATGTTGTCCAGATTGATGAGGAGGATATGAAGAAACTCCAGAAGTTCCGCGTAGCTCCTGACTTCATCTCTCGTCTAATAGCGCCATCCACCCTTGACCTTATGACAGAGGCCAAGCCAAAGGATGCATCAAAAATCTCTTTGCACAAAGGACAGCAGTACATCAGCTTTGTCGACAGCCGCCAAACGGCTGCCAGATCTACAATAAAACAGAATCTGGAAGAGGAACGTCTTTGGGTTTATGGAACAATCTTCCATGAACTGTGTCGTATGGCCACTGCTGGAAACATGACTGTAGAGGAAGCCACGAAACATTTCGAAGATATCTATTCCAATACGCCAAGGAAGAGCGTCGAGCATAAGGATGCCGAAGAAAAGTTGGACATCCTTGAAAGCGGAGACCAACAGGCTATTGCATCTTTACTCTCGGAGTTGAAGCCGAATCAGTATCTCTCCTGGCAGGATATCCTTGACGTTCTCCTTAATGATGAGCTTACAGATACGTTCTGCCAGCAATTCGCAGAACGTTCGGAACTGAGTCCAGAGCTTGATGAGGATGGCAATATCAAGCCTGAGATAAAGCGAAAATATATTCTTGCCATCATGGTTGACTATCTGTCGCACAGACCTTTGAGGGCAGCGACGCCAGAAACCATGGGGCTCTTCACATCATATTATGCCGATCTTGAGCCTGCACTTGATTCAAAACTTCCTGATGACATTGAACTGTTCAATGGTAAATTGTCAGAAGAGAATAGAATTAGCAAAAAGGATTGGCATGACCTCATGCAGATTTTCCTCGACTATACGGTACGTTCAAACGAATCCGTATTTATGAAGATGTATGATACCGACCCTGTGGACATCTTTGAATGCGTGCGTTTCGCCACACAGAAAGAACGCCGTCGCCCTGTCCATAAGCCAGTCATAAAAGACAAGTCCGCTAACAGGTCACGTATCATACGACTTATTGCCAAGCTTATAGCCGATGACAAGCATATCACCATAGCAAACGCAATAAGTGGCTACAAGAATGACATTCAGAATGTCATCGATTGCATGTGGAATGAACTGACGCTGAAATACAATCTTCTTGAACATGGTACGCATTTCGATGATGAAGTGCGCCAGCATGTCAAGGATAAGGATGAAATTATTGATGATGTCCATCTCACTCCATACCGTCTGAATCTATCAAGACTTGGATTCAAGCTTTACAATGACGTTTACCTCTGTGATACCAATGCGAACAGCGACAATCATCATGTCGAATGGTTGCGTCCGGTAGAGATTACCTTCCATGGATTCTCACCTTTCATCATAGGCGGCGAACCAGTTAGCCTCAATGAGGAATTGCACGAACAATGGTCACCGTTCCCATACCATAATCATAGCAGCAATCCGAATCCGGCTGATGAGGTTATTGAAGCATGGGCAATCGACAACAGAAAAATACTTTGGAACAATGATCTGTGGGGAGAAAACGGAACCTTTGCCGACCGACTTTTACAGATACATCAATTCCCGCAGCTCTTTATCCAGGCCGAACATACTGCCCAGGTGGATAAGATGATCAGCCGCCAGGTGCAGGAAGACTTCAAGGACCATCTGATTAATATCCTCGCTTGTTCAACCACCATGGAAATGGGTGTTGACCTCGGAGACCTTGAATTGGTCATGATGACTTCCGTGCCTCCTATGCCATCAAATTATAAGCAGAGAGCTGGACGAAGCGGTCGACGTGGTCAGGTCAGAAGCGCATGCGTTACGCTTTGCGGCTCTGATGCTGTCGGCATAAGAACGCTCTTGAATCCGATGGAGAATGTCATCCTCCGAAGCGTAAACTCCCCTACTGTTGACCTGAACAGTACTCAAGTTATTCAGAGGCATGTCAACTCGTTCCTCATTAGGGAGTTCGGCGTCTTCGGAATGGCAGGAGGAAGTATTACAGAACAAGTCATCAGCTACTATACGAATTATGCAATTGTTCCGGATGGTGAAAGTCATCACATCAAGATCAAGAGGAAAGCGGATAATTCTCCTGTAAGCCCTCTTGATGGCCTTGGAGAGGAAGTTGGTACGCCATATGAGGCATTCAACATCAAGTGCAGTGAGGCATTAAGCGACGATTTGAGGCGCAAGCTAAGGATTCTTCTTGACGGAACTATATTCAGTAGCCGTCCACCTCAGTATGTGGTTTCCAGAGCGAGGGAGATGAATGAGAATTGCTATGCAGAACTGGAGCTTCGAATTCAGGACTATGCGGAACCTTACAGGAATGCCAAGAGTCCGAAACAGCAGGCTTTCTTTGAAATGAAGTTCATTGAGCCGCTTGCTGCAAGACTGTTATCTTATTGGGCGACTCACAGGTTTACGCCTAATGCGAATATGCCTGTGAATGTGATTGAGTTTGACATAAACTCCACCACGCAGGACACATACACTCTAGTGACAGTGTCCAATCCATCCTATCCTCTCCGTACAGCACTGTCGCAATATGCTCCAGGTAATCCAATTGCCCGTGACGGAATGGTTAGAATCGTCAGGGGTATTAGATACACGAACTTCTTCAAGCCGGAAGTGACTTTCAAAAAGCTATACTTCAATAGAGAACAGGTCGTGATTGACAATAAGGATGAGTTGGACAAGCTTGAGAAATGGAAAGTTAGTGCCAGCACTGAACTGGATCTGCTCCAGCCAGCCGAGTTCATCCCAGACATGAATGAATCTGCAAGCCGTATTCTTGATAAGAATGTATATACGAGAGTGAGTGCCCAGCTGATTGGCGCTGACGAATGGAAGCAGGATCGAATCGAGCCGCATCTCTTTGATACCCGTAGCAGTCGTGAAAGTGGAAACGGCCAGATTTTATACTATAATGAGGGAACCGGATTTGGTTACTGTCATTGTACGAAATGCGGAAAGACTGTCCTTGAGAGCTGGCCAGCTGCATCATCCAGTGACCCGGATAAGCTGCCATGGGAAATGAACACCATACCTTCCAAGGAATCAGACAAACCTGACTATCATTTCTCTTTGGTAAAGAAGGGAAACAGACCAAGCAAATGTCTTGGCTGCGGTAGTTCCGATTACATAAAACGCAACGTCGTTCTTGGAGACACCATCCAGACTGATTACACGGAAATAAGAATCAGGCATTTCAACAAAAACTGGATCAATACCCGCAGTGAAGAGGAAAACCTTTTGGTGACCCTCGGCTTACTGTTTGCCAGAGCACTTTCCGAAGAACTGAATGTTGAACGTACCGACCTTGATTTTACGATTACTCCTAACGGTCATATCTGCATCTTCGATGCCAATCCAGGAGGATCCGGCTATTCCAACCAGTTGGCAGCTATGGATTTGATGAAGTCCATAATAGAAAGGTCATCCAACATCATTGAAGCCGCAGAAAGGACCGGAAACAAGGAGGCTCTGATTGACAAGTTCACCCTTCATTTCATCAATTATATAGATGTCCGTGCCGCGAAAGCATGGATTGAGGAAGAAAGGTCAGCAAGGAAAGTGCTGCCGGATTCAGTGAAGAATGTATTTGGCGACAGTGTTACAGAGACATCTCTGGCACAGATGCAAAAGGCATTTGTCTTATCACAGAATGAGAAGTTCCTTTTTGTTGATGACGACTATGCAAATTGGGAATATGAAGGAACGGATCACTGCTGGAAAGGACAGTTCTTCAACCTCTTTGCCATTCATGGTCAACAGACTTCGTTCTGCGTGGCAGAATGCTCATCTGGCTCAATGCCTGAGCCGGTCATCGATATGATACGTTCTATCAAAGGTTGGGCAAGTGAAGCTCTTCACCTAAAGAATCCTTTTGCAGAAAAGGGATTGTACCCATTAGCATACATTGACGGAAGGCTTTACTTCACCAATAATCCTAACCACATCACAATGAATGACAGATGGGGAAATGGAACAATCTACTATATCCGGACCAATAACTTTGCCGCAAAAGCCAAGTTTATCAATACTGCGGTGGTCGCCGACAAGACAAAGGTATTTACACTTACGGAAAGCGATCCTACAGTCATCATGACAAACCAGTTGGCATCAGTTATTGAAGGCAAGTGCGCTTCCATCATCGGTCAGTTCGTTTCACATTGCAAAGCCAATGAAGATGCTATCGTGAATGTATCTTACCAGGATGAGCACCTCAAGAGCATCCTTGGCATTGTCCTTACCCTTCAGACCATTTACCATTTTCTCAAAGAGACAGGAAACGACTACACGTTGGAATTTAAGATTGAGAAATACTATGCCGAGAATGGTAAGAGCAACAGCCTTGTTTCCAACCAACCGACTTCAGATGAACGAGACTCATGGCTGGAAAATTTGGCAAAAGAGATGGTGTCCGATCTAGAATATGAGACAGGAATTAGAGGAACCCTCTCCCCTGTCCTTTCTGCTCAGAAGCGCTCGCTTACTCATTGGAGAGTCCTCTCATTTGAATGTGCCGGCAAGAGACTATCAATCTATCCTGATGGCGGCTTTATGAATGAATGGATGATATATAATGCTCCTGGCGATTACAAGTATTATGACATATCAACCATCACACATGATACCGAAATTTCAATCTACAGGAACCAGGACATCAAGTTTGACGTAACAATAGAAGATATCGATAATTAATGGAAGACCTTATATCAATCAACTATCTGGATTTATTTTCCATTCCAGAACTATGCAGAAAGAATTTTTTCATCCCTGAATACCAAAGAGGTTACAGATGGGGTGACGTTCAGGTACGCCAGCTATTGGAAGACCTTTACGGATTCATCTATGACAACAAAGCCACTGGGAATTTCTATTGCCTCCAGCCTATTGTGGTCAAAGAAATGGATAAAGAGGACATTGACAACTTGGATCTAAAGTCCGACTATGATAACAACAGATGGTATGAGGTTATTGATGGACAGCAAAGACTGACAACAATACGCATTATTCTAGCATTATCTACGCTTTTGGATGAGGATAAGGATCTTGATTTTACCATATATTACAAAACAAGACCGGGTTTAGGCAAGATGTTCAATGCCCTCTCAAAAGAAAGGGATGAGAAAAGTAAGCAATATTCAATAGTTTACAATACAACGGGTAAACTGGACATTGATTCCTGGCATATTCTTCATGCTGCGAATTACATTATCAATTGGTTCCAATCAGAACAAAGCCTTTACAAACCGTCAATCAGTAGCTTCAAGGGGTCTTTTTACGAAACATTTACCAACGCCAAAGACAAGGAAAAATCTGTCCAAGTTATTTGGTATGAGCTAAAAGACAACAGTGATGCATATGAAATGTTCAAAAGGTTGAATGACAAAAGCATCTCTCTCAATAACGCAGAGCTTATCAGGGGCATGTTCCTCTCCGATTCTGCAACATACAAATGCGATTCAAAGGTACTCGAAAAATTCCCGGATGAAGTCCGTCCTGTAGTAGAGAATCGGGAGCAGGCACGCAAGCAAAGTCACATAATTGAAGAATGGGATATTATTGAGCGCCAATTAAGAGACGAGAGTTTCTGGGCTTTTGTCAAGAACAAGGATTCCAAAGAATATAGCTGTAGAATAGAATACATCTTTGACCTAATTTCCCAGAAAGACTCAGATCAGAAAGACGCTCTGTACACTTATCTTGAGTTTGACCGGATGCTGAAAGACGGTTCAGTAAATGACCTGTGGGACTTATGGATAAAAGTTGAGACATACTATTCTCTTTTGAAAGCATGGTATGAGGACCGATTCTATTATCACAAGATTGGATATCTAACTACTGTGCTCGGTACAAGCACATTGATAGGTCTCCTTTCTGATTCATCAACCTGCTCCAAGCAAGAGTTCAAGAAGAAAATCAACGTCAAGATAAAAGAAAGCATAACAGACAAAAAGGCAAAAGAGCCGAGGTCAATATTTGACTATACTTATACGGATGACTATAATCTTCTGAAACGTGTCTTATTCTTATATAACGTCGAATCCACATACCAGCATGGTATTGACAGGTTTCCTTTCGATGAATATAAGAAACAGAAGAACTGGACGCTGGAGCACGTTCATGCACAGAACTCAGAACGAATAGATCATAGTGACAAAGAGAAATGGGTAAGTTGGTTTAACGAAAATACCAAAGCGCTTGACAAGCTCGCTATCAGGCTTCCGGACGACAGGGACTTATCGGAGCTTATCTTATACATAAAAGCTGAATTCGACAGGCTGCAGAAACACAAGGAGCAGTATTCTTTTACAGATATGACCATGGTGTTCGACCGTGTTCTGAAGTATTTCGATGATTTAAGCGAGATTGAAGGACGGCCAACTGTCGTGCATGGCATTTCAAATATGGCGTTGCTTAGCGGCTCCACCAATTCTTCTATTGGCAATTCTGTTTTTGAAGTAAAAAGGCAGATGATTATGGAAGCTGATGCAAAAGGAGAATATATACCATATTGCACCAGGAAAGTGTTCTTGAAATACTACAACAAAGGAGAGGACGACTTTACCGTACAGCAGAATTTCTACTGGAGCGAAAAAGACCGCATCAATTACCTGAATGACATCAAAGTTGTCATGAAGGAATACTTTGATGCTCCTAAAGATATTGTCGAACCAATTCAAGAGACAGAATCAATCAATGGCTAACATAGGAAAACTGACCACATTCAGCAGGCTGATTGCTGAGGAATCTGTAATAATGATTCCAAAAGTTCAGCGTGATTACGCATACGGACGCAATGAAGAAAAAGTCAGAGAGGTTTTGACCGGCATGCTAGATACGATGTTTTCAGCCGTCAAAAATGACCGCTCTGAATTATTCGATTTCGTTTATGGCGGTTCATATGCAAAGAAAAATAATAAGACATCAGGTATGATTCCTCTCGATGGCCAGCAGCGACTCACTACCCTATTTCTCCTTCATTTCTATGCCTCGCTGGTAGAAACGGGTGTATCTGAGGAAGCCGTTTCATGTCTGAAGAAATTCCGGTATGAAACCCGACAGTCCGCTACTGATTTTTGCGAGAGTCTTGTCGGAGAAATAAGGCAGAGCCTTATCCCGGACTATACTAATAGTCAGGTCGGCTTAAAGGCTCTTGTTGTGGACCATCCCAAGTATCTGCCCGCATACGATTCGGATCCGACCATACAGTCAATGCTTAACGTCCTCGAAATAATCGAAAGGAAGCATAAGGAATACGGAATAGAGAATTTATGGACAGCCCTCACGACACGTGACAACATCCAATTCTATGCTTTGTCATTAGATAAATTCGACCTGTCGGATGACCTTTATATTAAGATGAATTCTAGGGGCAAGAAACTGACTGAGTTCGAAATATTCAAGTCTGATTTTGTAAAGAGGATCAAAGGGATATCGACGACTCTGAAAGACCAGGTATCTATCAAGCTAGACAACGACTGGATGGATATCCTATGGGAATATGCAAACGTTGACCCAACGACTGAAGACAAGGTCAAGAAGGCCGACAATGGCTTCATGCGTTTATTAAAGAACATTTTCAGAATTGAAATGTTCATACGGGGACTTGAAAACAAGGTCAACAGACAGCCGGATTTTAATGAAATCATCACAGATGAGTCATCCATTAAAAGTGTCGTATCAATTATGGATGTGCTGTCTGAAATCAACAAAACAGATGGATTAGGAAACTATTGGGATAAATATTTCTATTTCAGTTCTGAAGTTGTCGGTAAAGAAGATAAAATCAGACTGTTTTGGAGGCAGGAACAAAGTCAGAAGCCTGTTTTCTATCTCGCTATGGAAAGAGATCTTTCGGTGCCTGAGATTGTCTATTTCTATTCGCTTTATCACATTCGAAAGAATAAGAAGGATGATGATGCAACAAAGAAATCACTCCGTATCATCAGGAATCTCGTTACGGCAAACGTTAGAGCAAATAGCGCTCGTTATGATATGCTTTCAGGGTTCATAGAGGACGCTCTTGAGGTTATTGACAATGATGGAATACAAACAGGAAAGGAGCATACTTTCTTGTCTACGACCTGCGATGAGGAATATTCAAAGGCAATTTCTTTCTCTGCTGATGACTACGGTAAGTTGCTCAAGTATGAGAATCATGATATCCTTCAGGGGTCGGTCATGCTTTTCATTGATAAATACAGACCTTCCGGTTCAGACTCAACGGTTCTCTTCTCCAAGCTATCGCACTTTGAGGCTGTATTCCATAATAGCTACGATTTCAACAGCATTAGAATCGGATTGGTTAATCAAGACATTGAATACATGCAATATGAACCTTCCATGGAGAATGAAGCGCCTTTGACAAGACGGCTCTTTATACATTGCAACAGCGATTTCTCTCAATTTTTCATAAAGAACGAGAGGAGACGCAACCAAGCTGCAATTCTTTCTGCCCTGGAGACGTTATCTCCAAATCCAGATATGCTTCTGTCTCCATCAGAAAAATCCAAGGAGTTCTCCATCGACTCTTGGAAGTACTACATGGTCAAATACCAAAGTTCCAATCGTTCAGATACACGTTATGGCTGCTATGCATGGGATGACAAGGAAAACCATCCTCTGGAACTCGTTATTCTCAACAGCTCATATCACAGCATCTACAATATTGAATGGAAGATGCTAAATCATATTCTTGCTTCAGAGCTCTGGGATGATAATGATAAGTACTCCCTCGACTATCACGCATCCAGTCCATTTGTCATGAACAAATATGGAATAACCATTACCATCACTCAGTCTGGCTGGCAGATCCAGTGCAACAATCCTGAAATCATAGATGCCATCAGCCAGAATGAGCTTTATTCTGTCAACGCAATCACCTCAGACGACAGTTCGCCAAGTAATACATATTTAGCGGATTTTAAGGTGCAACAAACAGAACTCGACTATATTGACTTAGCAAAAATGATTATCAATGATATTGAAAGATTGACTGAAAAAGTCAAATGACTTCCAGTCAAGTTTCAATCTATCATAGAAGAGCAGGATCTTAGCTATCCTGCTCTTTTTTTTTCTTCACATGCAGAAAGGCTGCACAAATGGAGAATACTTTTGCATCATCAATCTTAAAGATATCAATATGAAGAAGATTATCCTTTCTGTTCTGTTCGCAGCATCCTGCATCATCGCCTCTGCTCAGTCTAAAACTGACTTACAGCAAAACACCCAGCTTGACACAACGGCTGTCTATCTTCTCCAAAGGATCAGCCAGCACACCGCACCCTGCTACAAGCTCTACAAGACAGAGAACATGTGGACATTCCTGGAGTTGGAAACGTTCTCTGGAAGAATCTGGCAAGTCCAGTATTCAGTCGATGATACCAAAGCATCAAGAATGAAGACTATTCTTAGCAGTAGGAACCTCGTTTCAGAAGAAGACGGCGAATATGCCGGGCGTTTTGAGCTTTATCCTACCCAGAACATGTATAATTTCATATTGCTTGATACAGAGACGGGAAGAACCTGGCAGGCACAATGGTCAACCAGCTATAGCAATAGAGGCATAGTAGAAATTGAATAATATCGACGTTTGTGTCATTCGCGGATGTGGCCGTGGCAATTTGGACACATTCAAGAAAAGCGTAAGAACGGGGACTGAGCATGGTCAGCCCCCTTCTATTTCTTATTAGAGCATCAAATACACCCTACATGACCTATTTGCGGCTGTTGGCGTGTAACTGTTTATGCCTCCTTCAGAACTCACTTCAATCATATCGGCTGATACGCCATATTCTTGAATGACACTCGAGATGTAATCTGCTCGTGCTTGAGAAAGCCTCATATTGACATCCTGACTGCCAGTTGCTGAATCCGCAGTACCTGTTACTCCTACTCTGAATCCATATTCCGCAGCAAGTTCTGCAACGGCCTTGACATTTAATATCTGTGAAGAATCGGTTAGCACAGTTCCTCCTCCTTTAAAGAAAACCATAACCGGAACTCCAATAGGTAATCCGGAAGAAATAATCTCATCGAAATATCGATTTCCCATACTCTCCTCTCCCCTTCTTTTCTGGGCTTCTGAAGATACCGTTACAGAAGGTTTGTTATGTCCATCAGCATGTACATTTCTCTCGTCAACGGCATCCTGAAATTTGGTCGTATCGGACCGCCCGTCCCAGAATCTGTTGGCAAGCCTGGCCCGAAGGGAGTTCAGGCCGCTGTAATCATTGACAGGAGTCCGATGGCACTTCTGCCGCTGCTCCGTCTTCTTCAGCGTGTCGCATTGGACATCGCTGCTCGTGTTTGAATTCTGTCCCCGTGCCATTAACGAGAAGACACAGAGAAGGATTATCATTATCACTTGTCGTTTCATTTTTCAGTTGTTTTGTTCATTGATTATCGTTTCACTTTCTGTCCGTTCGGACGGATCATCTGGCGGGACTTGGCCAGACAACGCCGGAGCCATTCACGTTCTTCCTCATCCTCTCGCCTGCCCCAGTCTCCACCGGCTCCACCACCGCCACCGCCGCAGTTCTGCGCGAATGTCGTAGCCCGGTCAACCATCCCCATTGAGAGAAGCGCTCCGCAGACGACGATATTCATGCCTCGCTGTGTCATTTCGTTGATGAAGGAGCCTTCCAGGAATGACTGCGTATCTGGTGGCAGCTCTTCAATCGGGATATGGTTGAAGTCTCTGAGAACGCCCCACAGGGCTTCCGAACCAACTTTGTTAACGGCTACCATGGAGACATCGTTTGCCGCTGAACGCAACTGCTCCTGATAGTCATCATACTCTCTCTGGGTATCGGCCAGCTTCTGTTTCAGATCCGCCAGCTTATCATCCGCATTCTTCAGCTTGTCCTTCTTGTCATCAAGCTTGGTGAGGATGTCATGCAGCTTGTCATTCAGACTGACCTCCTCACGCTGCATCTGTGCCTTTGCTGCATCATCAAGATCATCTGACCTCAAAGCGGCCTCTATCCTGTCAAGTTCCTGCTCAACGGTCTGTCTGGCCTGTTCCAGATTGGACACCATTGTTCGAAGACCTTTGACTCTCGTCTCGGCCAGTCTGATCTCACCGTCAAGTTCCGACAACCTGCCCATCTTTCCGTATATCTCCCGCTCAAGTTGTGTACACTGTGAAGACAAGTCGCGCCGGTATTCCTCAGAGCTTATATGCTTGGCACCGGTGACAGCAACACTGTCGCCACGTTCAAGTCCCCAAGGTTCATTCGCTTTGGCAAAAGCATCGTGTAGTTCGAGCGTTTTCTGCCTGTATTCATACTTGTTATTGCCAGCGAAAAGTTTCCGGAAGGAGATTTGGTTGCCATCGATGACGGGAACGATGTCGGCATGAATGTGCGGACTCCGCTCATCCAGATGGACAATGAAGGAGAGGATGTTTTCCTCCCCGTATCTGCCACACAGAACATCGTACATATCCTTGGCCCATTTCTCCACCTCTGGACATCGTTGGATGGCACTGTTGTCCGCTCCTTGCGAGAAATCTATCTGCTGATTGCCAAAGGCGAGTTCAGTGAGCCGGTCATGAGAGCCGCTGATGATGAAGTCAACAACAGTTCTTATTTTGGGCTCATCACCATACTTGGCGTTCGGATCCTTGATTCCACGTGAGTTGAGATTTTCCGCCATCTTCTCCGGAATCGACTTGCTTTTGTCAACAGCCTGCACTCTCCCGCCCCGTACAATCTCAAAGTTGAGATGTTCGCGGGTGCGGTCTATCCGTCCGTTGGCATTGGAGCATTCCCATCCCTTTTCGGTCCAGCGACGCTGGTGCTCGTTGCTCTGCGCTGTGGTGAATCCGGCCTTCGCCTGGAAGTGCACCACCTGTTTCTGCCTTTCCATTTCAGACCTGAATTTTAGCCTTCCCTGCCATCCGTTTTCAGCCCGGCTTGCCGTCCATGGCTGGCACTCACTCCACTTGACTTAGTCAAAGTGGGTATTAAGTTACCAACCTCCCTCCATTAGTGGCAGACGGGCAAGCCCGTCGCTGAGAAAATGCCATCGTCCATAAGGACGTTTTGCCAGCCGCATTGATGCGGACGTAATAAAGGGGATTTAACGAACTGCGCTTAAATCTGTATTGAGAAGAAAACGGAAGCAGCGAAAATTGGCCGTTTATTCGCCCGTGGAGAGCGATAGACAGATTAAGCTAAGGCAGACACCGTCCGGAGTCTTTTCGTACGCCAGAGCGCCAGTTTCCGCCAATTCGTCAAGAAAGGTCTTCACGGTATGCCGATGCCAATGCCAGGTATCGGCAAGTGCGGAGATTCGGACGGTAGCGGTCCCGTCTTCAGATTCCTGATTCCCGTGAGACTGGTTATGAGCAGCAAGCTCGACAAGCTGACGGAATGCATCATATCGTGACACCCGGTCTTCCGGCCTCTGGCGAAGAATGTCTGCCGTCTGTTTGGATATAGTGATTGTATAGTCAGGACACGTCTGGTCCAGAATGTTGCCATTGATTTTAGTCATAAGATATTATTTTTATATTGAATTATTGCCAGTGCTCCGATGACATTTATGGGTCGCGGAATGCCATGCTATGACCGGCACGATTGCCTTAGAAGTAGATATTGCTGATTTCCTCGTTGGACATCGACAGAAGAGTTCCGTTGTCTGACTCTGCCATCTTAATGATACGTTCCGACGGGTAGAAGAAAGAGAAGTCTATTATCAGAGCGAAGGCCACGGCAAATGTGAATAGTCTGGCATCCATGGACACAAGGAAGAAGAACGCCAGGGCAAAAAACTGGAACATCCGATCTTTATGAATCCAACGCAGAACTGCATCCGTCCACTTATATTTGAGGGCTAACAGCCCTGCGACGAATCCGGGGATCAACCATAAGCGAGGACCATAAATTCGGTACTGGAGGAAGTTGACCGAAAGGATCAGAATGGCCATCACAAGAATGAATGTCTTTCGGTGCTGTTCACTCATCGCCATGTTGAGATAGAACCTTGTCCACCGTCTTCCCGCTTTTTTATAAATGAAGGGAAGAACAAGAAGGAATGCGACGAGTACTAGAAGGATAATTTGGTGTGTCATGGCAATAGTATTGTTACATAAAATCGGCAATCACTCTGGAGAGTGGCATCATGCACAGAGTCTCCCCCATTCCATCATGAAGACGGATGTCATCCTTCAGGGATTCAAGCATGACTTCCAATGATGAATATACATAGACATAAAGCGTATCGACTGCACTAGTGTCATCGGACTGCGCGTTGACCTTGTACATGTTGTCATATTCCGGACTGGCATAGGCACAGCAGTGCTGACTTCCTGGAGTGGCACCGATGCCACCTACATGGTAGAGGACATTCAGCTCCGTCTGGTCCTCCAGACAGTCCAATACCTCGTCCATCGACATGGGTTTTTCAAGTGAGAATGTCAGCAGCACATAGTCATCATAATCATCTGCACTTTCCAGGCGCCCTGCATCTATAAGATCGGGCAACTCCAATGATGCCATCCGGCAAAAACGGTCAATCGCAGTCTTGTTCATATATTATATAGAAATTTGGTACTCAAAGGAAGGATGGAAATCCTGCAAGTCATGCAATCACCTTAAACAAATCCTCTCACCTCTGCGTTTATGCACACTCACGCAGAAGCAGGTATTTCCATCCGTATGGAAGTATAGTATGGTATAAACCGGTTTCACTTACTAAACTAATTGTATATCAATTATTTAACGAAGATATTTCGAGCGCAAATGTATATATATTTTTGCGTCCGATGGCAAACTTTTACAAACTTTTTGACACTACTAGGTAAAATTTTTGAATACCATGTACACGTACCAATTCTGAAAGCAATTGCCCATCAACACATAAGATATTGACTATTATGTCACGAGTACCATTGTTGAATGGACAATATTATTTACCTTTGCGGCAGATTCAACAGCAAGCCCATGGCAAAGACAGGTTACATCTTCCTCTCCAAGAAGTATGACACTCTTGAGGAGGACAGGCAATGGATGATGGATTACGGATGTGATAACATCATCGAAGAGAACGGAGCACAGGAAAAACTGCGCCCTCAGTGGAAGAGACTCCTTGGAAACTGTGCAGCTAATGACACCATCGTCATCAGCAGACTCAGCAACGCACTGCGCGGAGTAAGAGAGCTGGGAGCCTTCCTGGATCTGTGCAACCAGTACAATCTCCGTCTCATTTCTATTCAGGATAAGATTGACACCGGTGGCGAACTCTTCATCGAGACCAAGGCTGCTGATGTACTGAGCATCATCGGCAGACTGTCCTCAGAAGCCAATGTTCTTCGCCGAAGAGAGGCACGCTCACTCCAGACAGGAGCTGCTGAGCCGAAGACCATCAAGGCGGGACTGAGGAAAGACAGAGAAAAGACCGTGGTGAAGATGTATAAGTCCGGAAAGTCCATCGATGAAATCTGGAAGGCCAGCGGTTATAGAAGCCGCACCAGCGTATTTCGCGTCCTTGCCCGCAATGGTGTTGAACTGAACCGTGGCCCTCACCAGGGACCTATCAAAAAACGCTCTGAGTAAATGTCTATGAAATACAGTACGTCTCATAACATTATCTGTCTAGAAGCTGAATGGGAATACACGGAACATACAGATAACAAATTCAGCTTAAACACACAGCCGATGCTCAATTGGCTGAAAGAGTCTTACGAATGCGACATAATCTACAGAAGAATTCGTACGAAAGCAGATCTAAAGCACTATTTGGACTATTTCAACAATAACCCAGAAGAGTTCTACAAGTACGACTTAATCTACATTGCATGTCATGGAGAGAAAAAAGCACTATGGATAGAAGGGAAAGACATATCACTCTCATCACTCGCAAACATGGCACGTGGATTCTTTGCCGATAAGGTGATTCACTTCAGCTCGTGCCAAACTTTATCCAACAAACTAACGGCAAAGGAGTTTAAAAAGAACACAGGTGCTAAACTTGTCAGCGGCTATAAGATTCCCGTCAATCCTCAGACATCATCCATATGCGATATTGCATATTTGAATGACATCTTGTCGTCGGATGATGAAATTGATATCACCAAGTATTGTGACGAGGACAGCGACTTTTGGACAAGATACTCGTCTCTACTAACAGAACTTAGGTTTACCGCTATCTAAACAATAGCCACAATGACACTTTCAGAAGCCATACTCGCCCGCCATTCAGTCAGGGCATATACAAACAAGCCAATCACCGGCGACACCCTCTTCGTTCTTCAGCAGAAGATCGATGATGTCAATGCGGCTGGCAACCTTCACATCCAGCTCGTGCTCGATGAGCCGAAAGCATTCCTCTGCACCATGGCCAAGTACGGCAAGTTCAGAGGCGTGAGGAACTATCTTGTCATGGCCGGCAAGAAAGCCGATGACCTTGATGAGCGAGTCGGCTACTATGGAGAGCAGCTGGTGCTCCTCGCCCAGACCCTGGGTCTCAACACCTGCTGGGTCGGCGTAAGCTACAGCAAGACTCCGGGCGCTTTTGTTCTGGATGAAGGTGAGAAGGTCGCCTGTGTCATATCCATCGGCTATGGTGAGACTCAGGGTGTCTCCCACAAGATCAAGTCACCGAAAGAAGTAAGCAACGCCAGTGACATCACTCCACGTTGGTTCAATGAAGGCGTGAAGGCAGCCCTACTCGCCCCTACCGCCGTCAACCAGCAGAAGTTCTACTTCGAGTATGTGGGGTTTGACGGAGAAGGCAAGAAGCCGAAGGTCCTGGCAAAGAAAGGCACTTCACTTGTCGGCTACACACTGATGGACCTCGGCATTGCAAAGTATCATTTCGAGATAGGTGCCGGAAAGGACAACTTCGACTGGGCCTGATACATCCGCCTCTCCCCTGCCATGATCAAGATACGCTGCGTCATAGAGGGCATCACCTTCCAGAATCAGGAGAACGGCTGGTCCGTGCTCAAGGTCAGGATCAAGGACTACAATGACCCGGTGACGCTCGTCGGCTCATTGTTGGACGAGCCGGTCGGGGCCGTGCTTCTCTGTGAAGGCAACTGGAAGGTCAACAAGAAATACGGCAGGCAGTTCGAGGTGGAGACCTACGAGGAGGTCATGCCAGCCACCGCCTATGGCATAGAAAAGTATCTTGGTAGCGGACTGGTCAAGGGCATCGGTCCCAAGTTCGCCCATCTGATTGTCGAGCGGTTCGGCACGGACACCATTGCGGTCATAGAGGATGACATAGAACGTCTCTACGAAGTGGCCGGCATAGGCAGGAAACGTGTCGATAAGATCCGCGAGAGCTGGGAGAAGCAGAAGGACATCAAGAACGTCATGCTCTTCCTCCAGCAGTACGGGGTCAGTACCGGATTCGCCGCCAAGATATACCATGTCTATGGCAAGGAGAGCATCGATACGGTGAACAAGAATCCCTACAAGCTTGCCGATGACATCTGGGGCATAGGCTTCAAGACTGCCGACGGTATAGCAACGAAAATGGGATATGAGAAGAATGACCTGCGTCGTTGCCGCAGCGGTCTACTCTACACCCTCAATGAGTTGGCCGACGAAGGTCATGTGTTCGCCCGGGAAGACCAGCTTGTCAGTGCTGCGGTGAGTCTGCTCGAAGCTGATGAGAAACCGATACGGACAGCCCTGAGCGATATGCTGACCACCGAGGACCTGATTGCCGAAGGGGAAGCCATCTATCTGCCGCCATTCTACTATTCAGAGAAAGGGACGGCACGCAAGCTGCTGAACCTTGTTCAAGCACAGTCCCCTGCCCTCTTTGAAGGGCCTCTCGACATAGAAGCCATACAGCGGAAATCCGGTATTGAGTACGATGAGGTTCAGATTGCCGCCATACAGCAGGCCGTGGAAAGCAAGGTCATGGTACTGACGGGAGGTCCCGGCACGGGCAAGACCACCACGACACAGGGCATCATCGCCGCCTTCAGGGAGGCGCATCTCCATATCCTTCTCGCAGCACCTACGGGCAGAGCTGCCAAGAGGATGAGCGAAGCCACCGGCATGGAAGCCAAAACCATTCACCGGCTGCTGGAGTACAACCCCATGGACGGCTACAAGCGCAATGACGAGAATCCTCTAGACGGAGACGCGCTCATCGTCGATGAATGTTCCATGATAGATATCATCCTGATGAACAACCTCATGAAGGCCATTCCTGAACACATGAGGCTTATCCTTGTCGGAGACATCGACCAACTGCCGAGCGTCGGAGCCGGAAATGTGCTGAGGGACATCATAGACTCAGAGATGATTCCAGTAATCAGACTGACCCGCATCTTCCGACAGGCACAGTCCAGCCGTATCGTCATGAACGCCCATGCCGTCAATCAGGGACGCTTCCCGGACATCAGCAACGGAAGGAATACCGATTTCTTCTTTATCAGGAATGATGACCCCGATCAGGTGGCTGAGGAGATTGTGAAGCTGGTAAGAGACCGCCTTCCGAAAGCCTACGGCCAGCCGCTAAACAACATCCAGGTTCTCACTCCGATGCAGAGAAGTGTTGTCGGAGCCGGCAACCTGAACTTACTCCTGCAGGAAGCCCTGAACCACAACACTGCCGGCATCAGCCGTGGCGGCTATACCTATAAGTTCGGTGACAGGGTCATGCAGATTCGCAACAACTATGACAAGAATGTCTTCAACGGCGACATCGGCACAGTGGCCAAGGTAGATTTGGAGGAAAGGACACTCACCATCGACTTCGACGGGCGAATGGTCGAGTACGATGCCTCTGAGTTGGATGAGGTCGCGCTTGCCTACGCCACCACCATACACAAGAGCCAGGGCTCGGAATACCCCATCGTCGTCATCCCGGTCCTGATGACCCATTACGTGATGCTTCAGAGGAACCTCATCTATACCGGCATCACCAGGGCCAAGAAGATTTGCGTGCTTATCGGCCAGACCAAGGCGCTCTACTATGCCGTGAAGAACCTAACGGTGAGCAATCGCAACACGCTGCTCAAAGAAAGGCTGAGAGGCATAGTCAGCGATGCGGACAACGCCCAGCCAGCACCCGTCCAGTACAGCCTGCCCGATTCGCAGTACTACTCCATGGTGGCCGAATCAGAAGAAGGCTACGGAGACAGATAAGACTATATTACTGCCAACCATATTTTTTCCAATCATAAAAACAGATTAGCTTTCTCATAAATGTAGAATAATTGTTTTTTTTCACCAAGAAATCATTTATATGCTCAGAAATAAAAGTTGACAATAGAGGAAGTTCATCATCGTTGATTGTCAAATATGGAATCAATGCAATTGCCTTCCATACCATTCCCCCTTGATATGTATTAATTGCATCTTGAAGAGATCTAGATTTTTCTTGTTCAGAAAAAGAGTATGCGCAAAAATCATTGCCTTTTTTCAAGTGATAGTTAATTCCTAATTGGTTTCTATTATAATCTTCATCATTGTTGATACCAACGGATCTCAAATATTTATATATAGGCAAAAACATCGTAGAATTATGTTTCATAATATCAGGTATGCTCTTTGTCAATATTTTTTCGGAATCATATTTTTGATCATCACAGATAACGTCACGACAAACATCTACAGAAGAGAGACCAGAATATCCGTTCGCAGTCATGAATTTTGATATAGCACCAAAACCATATACAACTTGGATCTTCTCGTCGTCATCTATTCTTTCTCCAGGAAGAACATGAAGGGCATTTTCAGGTTTTTCTGAGACTACGATGTCATAAAACTGTTTCTTATATTCTCTAAGAAGGTTTGCAGGTATTCTTCGTTCATAATAGTTCAGACATTTGTAGACATCCATGTAATTATTAGTTGCAAATCTTGTCACAGGAAGGGTGATTCCACCCTCCATGACAATATCTCTAGTTTCTATTATGGACGTAAATTGCTCATCTGGGTTCCATTCAACAAATATCAAATTATCCTGTAATTTATTTATATTCATTTCATCCAAACAACCGACAATAGATTGTAACAATTCTCGAATATTCACGTCAGAAATTGAATAACCCATAAAGACGATAGGATGCTCAACAAAAATAGTAATTAGTTTTGCAGCTAAATATGCATTTCGCCGATTGAAATCATCGTAGTCCTCTTGTGTTACAATAAGTGATTCAGGAGCGCTGAAGCATCCATGTATTTTATATATCTCACCTACATTAAATGAAGATGAGGTGATTAGTTGCTTTTGACCAATATATTTTGTGTATTGTGGGAATAGTTGTTCCGCCGTATTATCCCAGTTTGTGGTAATAATGCCATCTATGTTGATTTTTTTAAGAATCTCTATTTCATTAGCATATTTATTATCGAGTCCTCTTCCAGATATTTCATTAATATATTGTGATATTTTAATTTTAAGGACTTGGCTTTGGTCTACAATCTTATCACAATATGCCTGTTTAAAAGAGTCATCATCAGGTAAGGTCCAAAACTGTTTAGTAAGCTCTTTTGCAATTTCTGTCGCAATCAGTGGAAGAGAATCGGTGTTTAAAATCGATTTATATTGATTGAGGGGTTTAGGAGAAAATCGCGCAAGTAAATCACTCCAAGTAGGACTTCCAATATAATGACGAGAAAAGCCGGAGCCTAAAAATAAAAATGGGGCTTTCTTACTGCTTTTTAGCTTGGAAATAAAATCATCTTTTGTCATATGTGATTTGCGGAATATCAATTATTAAAATGCAAATTTAAGAAAATATTTATTCAATTATTGCATGACTGATTCCACCAATTCTGCACATCCATTAGCTAATAGTATATAAGCACATTGAACAATCATACAATAATATCCCGGGGCGAATCGGTACGCTTTTTCAAAAAGTCTCTCCGTTCCGTCCTTGCAGGCGTTATCGATATGTTCAGTCAGCCGTTATCTGTCCCGCCACCGGTCAGTGATGCCCATCCCTTTCAGGACAGCCTTCACTATCGGCTTCAGAACGACGAACAGCACGACGATGAGTATCACGGTCATGACATCCTCCATAGCTCTTGATATTTGAGTTCTACATATCGGACCGGTGTCAAGTCCACCTTCGGTTTCTTTTTCCCTCCGTTTCCTTTTCTTCCGGCCCGGGATTGAAATATTTTCTGCTTGCCCGCTGGCCGCGGAGCACAATAAGCCGGACATGACAGCAAGAATACTCTTACCGCATGGGAAGGAAGATTGTTACTGTCACCTTGGAAAGGTCCTGTTTGGCGTTTGTGGGAAGCGGCCTTACTTTGCAGAATGATATTGAAAATCCCAAGGGCCGGGCGGGAAGAGGAACTCTCTTCCTATTAAAAAGAGGAAGTCGTGGCCATGTCCATCGCATACAACAAGAGAAAGTGCAAAGTGCAAAGTGCACGACATGAAAAAACCTCCCCTGGAGCGGGGAGGCAAGCAAGCAAAAGAAAGCCGTATAGGCAGCCCGGCCACTGATGGACCGGGCCTGAGACCTACAGACCCGATTCCATCGTAAGGCGGTCGTCGATGACCTTAACCTCCCTTGCGAGGATGTCCACGGACGAGCGTTCGGTGCCGTCCGATGATGTGTAGCGCTGGTTGCGGAGACGGCCCTGAACCTCAACGCACTGGCCCTTCTGAAGGTTGGCCAGGTCGGCTGTCTTGCCGCCGCTCCACGCTGTGACGTTGTGCCAGGTGGTCTCGATGATGGCCTCACCGTCGCGGCCTTTGAAAGCGAAGTTGGTGGCTACGGTGAAGTTGGCGACCTTGCGGTCCTGGATGTCCTGTACTCTGACTGATCCGATGATACCTCTGAGGGCGACTGAATTGAGCTGTTCCATAAAGCAAATATGTTTTAAGTGTTACTGAAAAAATTTATGATGCCGCACCTGCGCCGGACGTACTGGATGTCAAGGGACGGACGGGAAATACTACCCGCAAGGTGTGGAGATTTTCAGGGAGTTGCATTTTACCCTTTACAGCCTGTGGAAGTACGGAAATACCTTTGCATCAATAAATGGGTCAGTAACCAGAGACAGATAGCTGGAACGGCTTACAGGGTGCACCTGCGGTAATCAACGGCCAGAGTGCAGGGAATGCATCCAGGAATGAGATCAAGGGCGGCCTTCATGGTGAAGCCGGTGCCGATGACGTTGTCCACGACAAGAGGCCTGAGGCCAGAAGGCACTTCACGGGTGAGGCGGAAGCCGAGGCTGATATCCGTAGGTATTTCGCCGGTAAGCGATTTAAGGTTGTGGATGGATTCACGCATGTCGCCGTGAAGGATGTCCATCACCGGAAGGCCCGTCAGGGAGGACAGTTCCTTGCAGAGATCAAGGGTGTCGGTCGCATACCCCAGATGCGACGGCATTGGAATCAGGACCCCGTCCGAAGGCAGGGTGAGTAAATCGGCCATCATGCCTGCCGCCTCCCTCAGGAAGGGACGGTATGAGGTCTTCACTTTGTGGCAGATGTCGCGGTACGCGCTGTAGTCACCCAACGCAAGGATCTCCAAGCCCTTTCGGGCCTGGAGACCGGAAGCGGTGAAGGTCGAACTCTTAGTCATGAGGCAGGAATGAGAAGAGTTCGTAACTGCAGAAGCCGCTGCGCTGGATAAATCCAAGCGGCTTGGCGATGCGGTGTTTCTTGAGCCAGGCACCGATGCCGGGCAGGTTGTTCTCGTCCACGAACGCCATCGTGTCGTTCTGGAGCGGGCTGTTCAAGTTGACGGTGATGACTGCATAGGAGTCATCATCTGGAACGGTGTTCATCTCCACGGCCAGTGTGCCGTTATTGCGATAGGAGGCGAAATTCAGGCTCACCTCTGTGCCTTTGAAATCGTAGGTCTTCATATTAAAACTGGTTTTGTGATTCTTCTGCGAAGGAATAGTAGGATTTGTCGGCCACGATAATGTGATCCAGGAGGGAGATATCGAAGAGGTTGCAGGCGTTGCGCAGCTTCTCGGTCTCCTTGATGTCGGCGGTGCTCGGTCTTGGATTGCCGCTCGGATGGTTGTGGAAGAGGATAATCGCCGTGGCGTTGCAGTTGAGCGCTTCTTTGACGATGCGCCTGTGGTCTATCGGCGCGGACATGATTGTCCCGACGGTAATCATCTTCTTGGTCAGCGGTATATTGGCCGCATTGAGGAAGAGAACCCACGATTCCTCGTGGTCGAGGGCTCTGAGGTCTTCGTGCAGGAAGCCTGCCGCCTGTGAGGATTCCTTGATTGGAGTGTCTGAAATGTAAGTTGCTTGCTTTTTCATTTGATTACTGTTTAATGGTGAAACATCTTTCTTTACGATGCAGGAACGTGATGCCCCACAGGACATCCGAAAGCAATGGTGGAGAACGGAGTGGACCATTGTGGGATGGACGGGTGTCACAACTTTGCAGCGTAAAAGGAGATGTCACCTACAGGAGTCGAAAAGCGGGCTATACTACATAGACACACTTATGGAATCAGGCGGCTGTATGCTCAAAGACCGCCTGACGGACACGCAAAGGCCAATGATGACCAAGAAGATACCGGAGTAGCCGTTTGTCCACAGAAACAGCAATGTGCCATCACGGCAGTCTTTCACAACAGATGCGGTATCAGAGCAGAGACAGGACATCGGACCGTGCGCCTGCTACCCTCCGGAAGTTATCCGACTCCAAATACGAAACTTCGCAGATGAGAAAACAGTATATGAAGACCCGTATTCCGCAGAGTGCTGCACAGAGGTACTGCAGCAGATATCACAAGAGGCAAACGTGGCTGATGAACACTTTTCCTGAAATGATTTTGAAAAATGTATTACAGTTATCAAAAGTCTTATTACCTTTGCAGCCGCAAGCAAAAGGAAAGCAGTATGGCGGAAAAGACGGAGAAACGCGGTGGCCGAAGGGCTGGCGCAGGAAGACCCAAAGGAGACAGCAGGCTGTTCTCGTTCAGGTGTTCTGGAGAGCTGGCAGAAAAGATCGGCTCGATGGAGAACCGGACAGAGTTTATCAATGCCAGTCTCAGCCGTGCGCTGGATGAGACAGAAGGCCTTTCCCGGATAGGGAAAGTCATCAAACCGTCCGGTGTAGCTCCCATGCATCTGCCCTACTTCGACCAGAGAGTAACGGCGGGCTTCCCTATCCCGCTCGACAATGATGAGAGGTCGCAGGACATAGAGCTGCTCCGCATGCTCTGTCCACACCCGGAAGCCTCGTACCTGATAAGGGTGAAGGGTGATTCCATGATTGACGCAGGAGTCATGAATGGGGATATCATCATTGTGGACAAAAGCAACAGAGAGCCGTCACCGAAAGAAATCGCCGTATGCGAGATCAACGGGGAATACACGTTGAAACACTTCGTCAAGGACGGTGAGACCGGTTGGCTTATTCCCGCCAATCCGGCTTATAAGAAAAGGGAGATCACTCCTGAAGACGAGTTCTGCGTCTGGGGAACAGTCACGTATATCATTCATAAAGCAAGAGACTAGACGGCCATGTGGGCGCTTATCGACTGCAACAGCTTCTTCGCGAATGTGGAGAGGGTCTTCCATCCCGGCCTTCGTCACAAGCCCGTATGTGTCCTCTCAAGCAATGACGGCATCATTGTGGCCCTCACTCCGGAAGCGAAGGCGCTGGGGCTGCACAGGGGCGATGCGTTTTTCAAGGTGCGTGACACCGTTGAGAAGGGCGGAGTCGCAGTGTTCTCAACAAACATGATGCTGTATTCGGCGATGTCACAGAGAGTGACGAACATCATTCGGCAGTCCGTGGACATCGTGGAAAACTACAGCATTGATGAGAGCTTTGCGAATCTTGCCGGCTACGAGATTCACTTTGACATCGAGGAGTACATGCGCAGCGTCGCCGACAGGATATGTCTCTGGACGGACATTCCCGTCAGCGTCGGTGTAGCGCCTACGAAGACCTTGGCCAAGATAGGCAGCAAGTTCGCAAAGCAGTACCCGGGATATCGGTCTGTCTGTATGATCGATTCTGATGAAAAGAGAAGGAAGGCCCTTGAGATCTTCGACCTGTCGGATGTCTGGGGCATTGGCAGACGGTCTTTCGAAAAGCTCAAAAGCCTCGGTGTAAATACCCCTCTGGAGTTTGCCGACAAGCCTGGAGACTGGGTCCGCAGGCATTTCAGCAAACCCGGTGTGGAGACGTGGAAGGAACTGAACGGCTATTCCTGTATCGATACCTCAGAGATTCTCATGAGACAGAACATAACGACCAGCCGAAGCTTCGGTGACATGATCACCACCATTGAGCAAGTCAAGGCTTCAGTGGCCACATTTGCGGCCAGCTGCGCCAACAAGCTGAGGGGCCAGAGTTCGGCGGCCGGTTGTGTGACGGTATTCCTCTGCAGCAACTTCTTCAGGGAGGATCTGGAGCAGTACTACAATGCGGAGACACTCCCCTTCTGCGTCCCAACGGCAGACACTATCGAGATAACGAAGACAGCCTTGGAGATTGTGGACAGAATCTTCAAGCCTGGCATCAGATATAAGAAATCCGGTGTTATACTGGGAAAGATTGTTCACCAGGACAACGTCCAGCCGGACCTGTTCGATCCGGTTCAAAACCGTACCGAACGTCTTGACCTTTCACAGAGGATAGACAGTCTAAACCAGAAGTACGGCCTAAAAACAGTAAGCCTCGGAGTTGAAGGTGAGAAGCAGCAACCCTGGAAGGTCAAAAGCGAGCACAAGAGTTACAATTACCTAACAGATATAAATGAGATTCTGACGATAAGAATCTGAAAACGGAGAGAGCAAAAGAAAAGCGGCCCGAAGGTCGCTCTCCAGAAGTGTCAACGGAAGAGAAGGCTTAGCTCTCCCTCTCCTGTTTCTCCGCTTTCTGTTCCTTGTCCGCTACCGGGTAGAAACGGGTGGCAACAAGGATGACGCGGTTGTGCTTGACACCGTCGGCATCGGTCCATTCCTCGGGCTTGAAGTGACCTTCCACTGTGATGAGGGAGCCCTTGGTCAGGATGTCAAAGGACTCGGACTTCTCGTTCTTGCGCCATGCCTCGATGTTCATGAAGGCTGAAATGCGGGTGCTCTCGTCACCGCTCTTCTCGGTACGGCCGACTGCCAGGGAGAAGCGTGCTACGCTGGTGTTTGCGAACTGGCGGATCTCTGCGTCACGACCCACGAAACCTGATACTGCGAAAGTGTTTTCGAACTTTTTCATCTTTGTCTGTTTTTAGAAGTTATTGAATTGATTAACGGTACAGACAACGGGGTGCAGGCATAGGGCACGCCATGGACTGAGGCGTAAATACTCGTTTTGTTTTCGCATGAAAAGAAAAAGGAAGATTTCCGTTTCATGTCATTGGCCAGAGACCGCAAGGTCGTCCCGGAGCACGAAGGTGCGCTGCGCCCCAACTTTGTAGCGGTAAACAGTATTCAAATGCTTCGCCCGGAAAACAGGCAGAGTGAAAGAGGTTAATTCGAGAATACTGGGAGCAGTCAGATTAAGCGGGTCAGAAAGTGACCCTGAGTTCCAGACAGGACGCACATAGAACATCAGCCTTGCCGCTTCGGCAGCCGTGACGTGCCAAGAAGTACAAAGCAGTGACCTACTGCTCGTGGTAATACGGCCTTGAACACGGGCATAGCGTGATGAAGAACGACATGGCCAGTCCCATCCCGACCGAAGGCTCCACAGTGGAAAGCCACGACTCAAAGGAACGGACAATAACAAATGCCGTCAGTGTCAAGCCAGCGTCTCCCCTCGCCGACCAGTTCCGACAGCAGACTGGAACATCAGAGAAAACGGAAAAAGAAATAGCAGATGGAGAGCGATATGCTGACTTCGACCAGGAGAGCATCCTTCGGGCCGCCCGGAGCGAGCGAACGTATTGAATAAGGCCCGAACCGCATCCCGCGTTTCAGGCCTTGGATGCACTAAGGATGTGCATCAATAAGCAAGGGTGTCCAAGAAACAGGACACCAAAAACAAATATAGAAATAATAGTTGAATTTTGTATTCAATTTATGCGTTGCACATCCATAAGTGACAGCGCATTTTTTTTGCGAATATCCCTTGCAAATCCGGAATTACCCATTACCTTTGCCGCCGTTAAAGAAGTGGCGTAACAATTTGATTATAAATATATTAAATGTATTATTTGTTTAATTTTTTCAATATAAATCTATGTCAAAAATTCAAAATCAAAAGACTATGACATTCAAGCCCCTGTGTGTATCCCTTCACGAAGGGCAATACTCAGTGTGCATCACTGGAACAAATGAGTATTCACCCATCAAAGTCACGGCTGAAGCCAAAAGTTTCACAATTCCGTTCAGCAGGTTCACCGAATATTTTCAGACAGATGATCCTCAGGAACTCATCGACCGAATGGAAGTTTTCGAGAAGATGTCTTATGATGAATTTCAGGATTACTTTGAGTCCAACGAAGAGCAGGCAGCTCCAATTGTGGTGGTCAATCTGTGCACTGAGCCTGGAAAGCCTTACTATCGTGACGGTATTCCTGTCATTGTCCACACAATGGCTAGAACGGCATACTGCAAGAACCGTCATGAGCGCATTGTAGCCATGTTTTATGACCTCGTGTGCGAAGATGGCATGCCTGTGAGTTTCATAATTGAGGAAGGATTCAACACCTGTGTATATGATGCCCTCTATGTGTTTGAAGAAGCTCACAGCATCAAAGATGACGAGATATCAAGAATCAAGGCAATTACATCTTCCGGAAACGAGTTGGCCATTAACGTAAAACGCTACGACCTCGAATACCTCATCAAACGCGCTACCGAAAACAAGTCATGGAACAGGCGCAAGAAGCTTAATAATCTGTTGGAACTTCTCAATTCTGAATGTGATGATAAGCGAAAACTTCAGTAATCTCGTGTATTTCTCTAGTCTCCTACCCGAACGTTGTCCCAAAACGTTCGGGGGGCTCAAGGAAATACTCAACCGATATAGAGTCGAATATAGATTTCTTGAAGGGACCAAAGACATCTGGGTCAGGGATTTCATGCCGATTCAAGTGATGCACCATGGCCTTGAATTGTTCAGATACAATCCGGACTATCTTCAGGACACAGCTTTGCATAGAGCGTCGATTACTGACAACTATGAAATAAGCCGGAATATTGCTGGTGCAAACATTGCTGACCACCGCAGCATTGTCCTTGACGGGGGTAATGTTGTCCACGACGGCAGCAAAGTAATAATGACGGCCAAAGTCTTCGAGGAGAATCCAAGATGGAGAGTAAGTGAACTGGCAACGCATCTGGAGTCAACTTTCGGAGCAAAGGTAATCTTCTTGCCATGGGACTCAAGCGAAATTTACGGACATACAGATGGCATTGTCCGGATCGTCAACCCAGACACCGTTCTGATGACCAATTACGCCCAGTTCGATGGAAAGACTGCTGCCAGATTCAAACGCTGCCTGAAAACGCATTTCAAGTGCGTAAAAGAGCTGAAATATAAGGTCAAGCACTTGAGTAAAGACAGCTGGGCATACATCAACTGGCTTCAGACAGACAAAGTTCTGATTCTACCCAAGTTCAATATTCCGGAAGATGAGCAGGCATTTCATCAGGTAGAGCGGGTGTTGCCCGAATATAAAGGCCGCATAGAGATGGTAGATGCAACAGATCTAATCAGATATGAAGGATGCTTGAACTGCGCAAGCTGGACTATTTTTGATAGTCCTAACCTTGATGAGGTGTAGTTGCTATATAATCTCCAAAGCGCAGCGGCTCTTCCGAATATTTCTTATAAAACCTCCTCGTACATCAGGTAATGGCACTCGTCCATACCTTGTTTCTTATAACATTTCTGAGCCTTGCGGTTACTGCGGTCCACGTAGAGCCTGAGGCAAGTGGATCCTTCCTGCTTTGCGAATGCCCGCACGGTCTCATACAGATACGTGAAGGCTCCCTGCCTGCGGTATTCCGGCTTGACGAACACACTCTGAATCCACCAGTACCAGCAGTTGTTCCAGTCGCTCCACTCCTTTGTCACCAGCAGGCTTCCGGCGGTCTCGCCACTTTCAGTACGGACAATGTAATACGTCCCTTTTGCAGGATCCGACAGTCCGGCTCTGACACCGTTAAGGATTTTATCCCTGTCCAGGATTGCACCTTCGGATTCAAGGGCCATGTCAATTTGGAACTCGGCGATTTTTCCGGCATCGGCCTCTGTACCTTTCTCAACTTTCCAATTCATATCAAAAGCATTATCCTTCCTTCTGCGAAACAGAAGGTCTCATTGTGAGTCTTCACAGCATACCACACCTGTTTTACTGATACGGGCTGGCCGTCTTTGCGGATATGCAATTGCCTGCGGTTTATCTCTGCCGCCAGTTGCTCGGCTTTCATTCCGCCGTTCCTCTCTGCAAGCAGGTACAGTATTGCTTCTTCAATCTTCATATCAACAAAGTTAACTACTATTGTCTCAGTTTGTCACCTATGCTATTCGGGTGAAAGGAAAACAAATAATCAAAAGTTGTCATCAATACTCTCAAGGGCGGATTCAAGGTCATTGATGAGCATTTGAATAAGTCCCATTGGTCCATCAATGTCATAACCGTCATCGGGATCACCATACTCCAGTATGTCAAAAGAGAATATGGTATTCTTGCTCATAAGAGTCAGAAGACATCTTTCAGAGTCTCCATCCCAACAGAGATGGAAGAGTTCTCTATGATCAATTCTTCCAGCGATGAACGCAACGCCTGTCTCCTTCTTTATGCAATTATGGATGAAATCTTTCACCCGTTTTCGAAGCGTCTTTATGTCCGTATAAACCGGGACAGACAGCAGTCCTGGAATCGAGGTTTCAGCAGCTATGATGTCGTCAATTCCCGACACTTTATGAATGCCGTCCTGACATTCCATATAGCCTTGTACTTCATTGTTGCTTGCACAAGGTTTTGCAAAGAGTTCAGCTATCCCCACCCCCAGCACGCCGGCAACAGCCTCAAGTCTGGAAACCGTCGGATTTCCTTTAAGTGAAGATGCGAGGTTTGCCTGGTTCACTCCCATCTTGGCAGCGAGGTCACTCATTCGCATACCCCGTTGTTTACATAGTTCTTCGATTCTTAGATTCATAGCAGTTTTCATAATGGCTCGGCAAACATAGTAATATAACACTAATTTTACAAACAAATGTTTTAATTTACCACTAATTCCGCATTATTTTTCTTTACACGTGTATTTTTTACACAAAATATTTGGACAGATGAATTATTCGCTTTACCTTTGCAGTGTAATTTTTACACAGGTTAAAAATGGAAGATAACAAATACTGCTACAAGTACCCTCATCCGGCAGTCACGACAGACTGCGTGATATTCGGTTTCGACGGCAGCGAACTACAGGTGCTGCTCATTGAAAGAGGCATTGAACCATTCAAAGGGAAATGGGCATTTCCGGGCGGATTCCTGAATATGGATGAGACAGCCGGGGAAGGAGCTCTGCGTGAGTTAAAAGAAGAGACTGGTCTTGAGAATGCCTACATAGAGCAGTTCAACACCTATTCAGACCCAGGCCGAGATCCGAGGGAAAGAGTCATAACTATTGCCCATTACGCGCTCGTGCGCATACAGGAAGTAAAAGGAGGCGATGACGCGGCAAAAGCACAGTGGTTTCCTATTGACGAGGTACCACAACTTGCCTTTGACCACGACAAGATCCTGCGCGATGCCATGAGGAAACTCAGAGAGAGGATTCACTTCGAGCCGATAGGATTTGAACTTCTCCCAGAAAAGTTCACAATGAGGGACCTTCAGATACTGTATGAGTCAATCCTTGGTGTCAAATTTGACCGCCGCAACTTCGCCAAGAAGATGATGCACTACGAACTGCTGAACCAGCTTGATGAAACGGTCAGGCCGACAGCCAAGCGGGATGCCCTACTCTACTCCTTCAACAAGGAGAACTACGAGCTCTTCAAGAAGAAGGGCTTCCAACTGGAGTTTTAAACGCAAATAATATGACTGAGTCTATGAATATCGAAGATTTTGAAGGCTGGAATGTTTATTCCCCGGAAGACATCCAATTCTCTTCTATAAAAGAATGCGAGGAAGTGCTTAATTCAGAAGAGTTCGAAGAATATGTCACGACACTGGCCAGTCGTAACTCCTACGCCACACGTTACGGTTTCAGAATGAGAAACGGAAGATTTTTCATGGATTTGCTAAGATGTACTGAGGCTGCTCGACGGACATTCGAAGCACAGCTGGCGTTTGAAGGGACTACGTTTGAAGAGTACAAGAAGCAACACTATTGCGAGTGTATGATCACGCGAGACCATCAGTACGAAGAGACAACTATGCCAGATGAAATATGTGCGCTCTCGTTGGAAAACATTGAACTAATAATCGGTAAACTTACAGAAGAGCAAGAAAGGAACTACTTTGAAAAAACGAAACCTTTGAGTGAGGAAGAAGTTAAGGAATGGATTAGACGATTCAGAGAGATTCCGAACACTCTTGGATGGAAATGGATTATGAAGACCGATTCTGAATTTGGGAACAAGCAATAAAAAAATCTTTAGCTAAACTGTAACAACCCCTGTCACTCCCCTACCTATTATCGAAACAAGTTAAACGTAAAACATGATTCGTATGAAAACAAAAGTATTCAATCTGATTATTCTGGACGAGAGTGGTAGCATGAGTTGTATCGAGCGTCAGGCTCTGAACGGCCTGAACGAGACGTTGCAGACAATACGCAGGGCGCAGGACAAATTCCCCGAGCAGGAGCAGCTGGTAAGCATCGTTCCTTTCGAGTCCGGGAACATCAGACTTCTGAGAGACAAGGTCTCAATCAAGGAAGTCAACGACCTCAGACCAGACGAGTACAATCCCGGAGCATGCACTCCCCTGTACGATGCCATCGGCTTCGGCATCAACAGCATCAGGAAAGTGGTGACCGACGATGACAGCGTGCTGGTGACAATTATTACCGACGGCGAGGAGAACAGTAGCGAGGAATACAGCGGCAAGGCCATTGCCACAATCATTGACGAGCTGAAGAAGAAAGGCTGGATGTTCACATACATCGGAGCGAACCAAGATGCAGTCAGTGTGGCCATGACTATCAACATCACCAACGCCATGAACTTCGTCCAGGACGATGAAGGCACCAAGGCAATGTTCGAGAAGGAACGCAGAAGCCGTGAAAGATATTTTGAACTCAATGAGATGTGTTGCGAGATGGCCTCACCTGACATGGCACGTGAAGCGAGAATCGCCATGGCCTGCGACAGCAG
>ULRB01072142.1_pt1 | contig 38983 bp, 26 predicted proteins | sample 1955051 | NCBI WGS metagenome assembly ULRB01 (sample SAMEA4835671, study PRJEB28245) | human gut metagenome | biome: gut microbiome; material: fecal sample | place: Denmark | collected 2008 | reverse complement strand
CTGTCCGCAGACGGTTGCATATGCTGCTCCTGCCACTCCCAGCTCCGGTATCGGTCCGATACCAAAGATTAAAATCGGGTCGAGAATAATATTCGTAACGGCACCTACTATCTGTGCTATCATCGGAAGCTTCATGTTGCCATGTGACTGATGTACCTTTGTCCAGTTTCCTTCCAGAAAGGAGCCGATACTTCCGATACAGACAATGTTACCATATGTAACGGCATCCCGGATTGCCTCGGATGAGGATGCGGACAGCATAACATAGGGCTTCATAATCAGGACTGCAACAATTGCCAGAACTGCCCATGTTACCAGCTCTAGAACCATACCGGTTCCGGCTGCCTTTAATGCCTCCTCCGGCTTGCCTTGTGCATATTTTCTTGCCATGTAAGTATTTACGCCAACACCGGTTCCGACCGCCAATGCAATAATGATTAACTGCATCGGATAAATTACCGTTAATGCAGTCAGTGCATTTTCGGAATATTTTCCGACAAAAAAACTATCTACTATGTTATAAAGTGCTTGAATCAGCTGTGCCAGCATAACCGGCGGAGCTACCTTCAAGAGAACCTTACCAACCTGTTCCTTACCAAAAAATTCATTCTCTGATGTACTTACGCTCATTTGTTTTCCTCGAAATCCTTTCATACTGCATTAAATTCCAGCATTTGTGGAATTCGTTACCGTATGGGTATGCTTTTGTGCTTTCTTATTCAAATATTTCATAACCGAAGCTCATGGACAATTTTGCCCCGTTATTTCGTACAACATAATTTTTTCCTGTTTGCGTAGATAGTATCTTTGCTGCCGCATTGATATTGCAATATTCTTATGTCACATAACAAAATTTTCCTTCTATCCTCTGTTTCCTTATTTATGGAAAGCTTTTGTTCCTTTTGTTTCCCAAGTGAATATACAAGCACTTTCCATTGAAACTAATTGCCGAAGCAATAGTCCCAACTGTAGACACCTGTCAATTCCTTCTATCTTAATAACGCTTCCGTTCTGTAATGTCAAGGTTATATCTCCATTTTGCTCGCTTCCTCTTTCGTCACGCCTATAGGTATGAACGGCTGACAATCTTTCCAATGGATATATTTTCAACTCTTCATCAGTAATTTTCATAATTCGATAGTTTGTAACTGCATAAAATCGGTTTCTTCCCTTACTACCGAATGCGATTACAAGGTACAGCCCTATTACCAGAAATACAATTCCAATCAAAAGAATACCAAAGCCGGAGTTAGCACCTGCTATTATAGCCATAATTCCCCATATAATTAAAATATATGCCGGCAATGTGATGCTCTGATGCCTTTCTCGCCCACTTGCAAAGACCTGCTCCATAGGTTGTAAATATCTTGCAAATCTTTTCTTCTCGGTATTATATACCGGCTGATTTTTTGAGACTGCCTGTACGCATTGTTCTTCTGTCAACTGCATGATTGTAATATCTTCTCACTTTCTTGCTTTCGCTGGTTCTTAGCAAGTATACCATTTTTTGTCTGAAAACGCTATGCCTATTCTGCAATGGGGAGGAGCTACTGATATTGCTTCCTTAGCTGCTCACTTATTTTTAGCATCTGCTCACAAACACCGGATGGAGATACAATTTGGATCCCTTCTCCTAAGCCGATAATCCAGCCCAGAAACTGCCCACTTACTACAACATCTACGATTGCATAGAAATGGGTTTCGTCTGCTTTTCGTATTGTTACATCTTTTCCGAATCGGTCTATGATAATGCCGGCACATTCATTTTCACAAAGTAGCTTTACGGTCTGTTCTTCACCGTCAAACATTCCAAAATGTTTCTTTGCATATTCCGGAAGATTTAGCTTATCAAATAATTCCTTTCCTGACCGCTTCTCTTTGAGTAACGAGATTTTCATCATTTTATCTACCCGAAAATGCTTTAAGATGTTTCCGTTTTCATCATATCCGATTAAATAGTAATTTTCATTATCCCATAGCAATCCCCATGGAGAGACTATATAATATTGTCCGTTATGTCGCAGCTCCATTTCTTTATTTATATTCCATTGAAAATATTGAAACTTGATTTTCGCATCTGTTCCTATTGCCTGATGCAATTTATCGACATTGTAGTAAATACTTTCATTCATGGTCTTAATACGACCTTTTACATAGACTTGTCGTTCTAATTTCTTTGCCTCATACTGACTTGCAAATTGTTCTAACTTCTGAATCAGTTCTCTGGATTTCTTTTCTGTAATAAACTTTGATGACTGAACAGCTTCAACCAACAGTTTCAATTCCGGGACTTCAAATTCTCTGGCTCCTATGTAATAATATACGCTCCGGTTTTTCTTATATCTGTTGATGTCTATTCCGTATGTTTGAAGTGCTTCTAAGTCTTCATATATGCTTTTGCGTTCCGCAGATATATTATATGCTTCCAGCTCTGCTATAATATCTTTCACTTCCAGACCATGTTCTTCATCTGTCTTTTCATACAGTAATCGCATGATATATAATAGTTTTAATTTTTGATTTGCTTTTCGTGCCATATACTTCCTTCATTCTCTCCGGTGCAGAAGCGTCCGATTCAGACGATTCCGACTTCATGTTTTTTACTTCTGTAACTTACAATTATTTCAAGTTCTGCTGTATTAGCTCAATTTGGGAAAGGAGTCTCCGGGGTTTTTATATTTCTTTCATATTCAATTCGTTTTGAAAGGTTAAACCTTCCTCATCAGTTATTCGTCTTACAATTAATATCTCACGAACCAACTCTTCTGCTGTTTGCATAATTACCCTCACATCGATTCATTTTAATTTCATTGCTTCATTTGCTTTAGTATCTGTCTGTTTTGTTTACCTTTTAGCCTTTTGAAAATGACTTTTATAACTTATAATGTTCTCATGCAAAATCCAGCTTGGATTGGATTGAAATGGAATGGTTTTGTACCTTTTATCTCATGAGTTCCTTATTTGCCTTCATTTATGATAAAGGTGAATGCTTTGTATTCTACTTTTGTTTTTTTATAAAGTAGTCTTCGTGAAAATTAGGATTTGCTGCTCCCTTTACTGTCAATATTTTCTCTGCATGCTGTCTTATCTCATCATTTCACTGCAAATCTCTTAATTTTTCTCGATTTTTATCAAAAGCCTCATATGATGTCAGTGTTAGAAATAATTCATTACTTGTCATCAACTGCCTCCTTATTAATTCATGCAATTCTTCATTTGTTTCTTTCAAATTATTTTAGTATCAAATACCGTAGAAGTGCGTTGTCGTTTTGCACCTTTCATAACTTACAAGGTTCTCAAACATATAGTAAAGTTATTAGTACAGCAATGCGGTTTTGCACCTTTCATAACTTACAAGGTTCTCAAACCAAATCTGACAATATTGAGATATAATCAAGGTTTTGCACCTTTCATAACTTACAAGGTTCTCAAACTTGATTGCGTTGTTGCTCCGTCAGCAATCGGTTTTGCACCTTTCATAACTTACAAGGTTCTCAAACAATCGCATATTGTATTATTACAGTTTTCGAGTTTTGCACCTTTCATAACTTACAAGGTTCTCAAACGATTTCATGCAAGAATATAGTGGGAATTATGTTTTGCACCTTTCATAACTTACAAGGTTCTCAAACGCAGGGTTCAGGTAAAACTTATAATTTTGCGTTTTGCACCTTTCATAACTTACAAGGTTCTCAAACTATAACGATTTGTCCGAGAACGGCATTGTTGTTTTGCACCTTTCATAACTTACAAGGTTCTCAAACCATCACCACAAGTAATTTGTCAAAAAATTCGTTTTGCACCTTTCATAACTTACAAGGTTCTCAAACATAGAATCCGCTTTACCTTTAGTTATTTTTGTTTTGCACCTTTCATAACTTACAAGGTTCTCAAACCAGTCTAATAAAGATTATTACTCTCTCTCTGTTTTGCACCTTTCATAACTTACAAGGTTCTCAAACCGGAAAGAAATATCTGATTATGAAAATTTCGTTTTGCACCTTTCATAACTTACAAGGTTCTCAAACCCTGATAATTTCCGGGTATATCCAGGCTCAGTTTTGCACCTTTCATAACTTACAAGGTTCTCAAACCTAATGCCACTCCATCTTTCAACTGATGAAGTTTTGCACCTTTCATAACTTACAAGGTTCTCAAACCCACCGGAATCTGTGTATCTTGAACGGGCTGTTTTGCACCTTTCATAACTTACAAGGTTCTCAAACAACAGTTATTCCACTGTTCACCAATTAAGGGTTTTGCACCTTTCATAACTTACAAGGTTCTCAAACCAGCTTTTCACAGATAAAAATACATTAAAAGTTTTGCACCTTTCATAACTTACAAGGTTCTCAAACAGCAGATAGTTCTGCTATATTTGGCTGTTGGTTTTGCACCTTTCATAACTTACAAGGTTCTCCAACTTCTGCGAAAGAGGATAAAATGTTGATGTAGTTTTGCACCTTTCATAACTTACAAGGTTCTCAAACCTCACCGGTATCATTCGTGACAGTTGTATCGTTTTGCACCTTTCATAACTTACAAGGTTCTCAAACTTTATCTTGTGGGAAATTCGTTGTTTTGATGTTTTGCACCTTTCATAACTTACAAGGTTCTCAAACATTTTATTATGTTCGTCAACGAACATTTATGTTTTGCACCTTTCATAACTTACAAGGTTCTCAAACAAATTCAAGCTTCTGAAGAATCCCTTTTGCGTTTTGCACCTTTCATAACTTACAAGGTTCTCAAACTGATTCAGCTTTGATGATTTCTCTCATTTTGTTTTGCACCTTTCATAACTTACAAGGTTCTCAAACAAACGGGCAAGTAGTTACGTGAGCGATTTAGTTTTGCACCTTTCATAACTTACAAGGTTCTCAAACATGATATTCAACACCCACTGCATTAAAACCGTTTTGCACCTTTCATAACTTACAAGGTTCTCAAACTCTCGCCTGTTGCATACCCTGCTGCCTCTGGTTTTGCACCTTTCATAACTTACAAGGTTCTCAAACGACTGCCAATCATGGCAGTTTTTAACTGCTGTTTTGCACCTTTCATAACTTACAAGGTTCTCAAACTAGAGCAACGCTATCCTTTTTACCTTTTACGTTTTGCACCTTTCATAACTTACAAGGTTCTCAAACAAAGTAACATCCAGGGATAATGACAAACACGTTTTGCACCTTTCATAACTTACAAGGTTCTCAAACCTTATGTTCAACTACATGAAGGAAATTACAGTTTTGCACCTTTCATAACTTACAAGGTTCTCAAACTTGACGAACATTTTCAGCGACACAAAAAATGTTTTGCACCTTTCATAACTTACAAGGTTCTCAAACGAAAAAGTACACCGGGTTCGACTTCGCGCCGTTTTGCACCTTTCATAACTTACAAGGTTCTCAAACCTGGTGTTGGTGCGGCTCCGTCTTTGCTCTGTTTTGCACCTTTCATAACTTACAAGGTTCTCAAACATGATTCCGCACTCTACCAGTTCCTCCGCTGTTTTGCACCTTTCATAACTTACAAGGTTCTCAAACCTATGATTCTGTCAACCACTTCGTCTGCGAGTTTTGCACCTTTCATAACTTACAAGGTTCTCAAACCTTCTTTTTCAGCGTTAATTCGTACCCGAGGTTTTGCACCTTTCATAACTTACAAGGTTCTCAAACGGCTTCAAAGTCCTTGATGAAGATGTATGGGTTTTGCACCTTTCATAACTTACAAGGTTCTCAAACACTATCGGTAACGCTTTCAGGTTCGCCATAGTTTTGCACCTTTCATAACTTACAAGGTTCTCAAACCTCAAATTCCTTGAGATTCTCTCCGAACTTATCACTTGGCAAGTGTTGTAAGTCAGAATAATTTAAATCAATTATACAATAATCTGCATCCACTATACAAACAGTATCTACATATTTCACATCACTTTGATAAAATTCAATAAATAGTGCATACACTTTTTGATATTTTATATATTCAACAAAATATTTCCACTGTTCCTCATTCATATAGTGTGAAATATTCAAAAAACAAAATAATCTACGTCCACACAACTGATTCATTACTTGAATATAGGATACCATTTTGTCCATAAAACTGTCCGATTCACTTTCTAACTTCACATTGTATATCTTGCATAATTCGGCAAAACTGACATCTATTGACGATGTAATATTGTATGGCATCTTTATGCTTATTTTTTCCATCAGTTCAAGAATCTTAGCACTTATTTCTGCTTTTTCTTCTATAAATTCTTCTTCACAACAAAGTTCCATTTCCTGATATAATTGCGAAAGAACTTTTCTTCCGTTCTCATCAAGGCTAAATGGTTCTAATATAAATTCCATTTTTTGTGATAGCTTTTGAATTTTATCATTTTCAGATAGTACAAACGAACCATCCAGGCCAAGTCCTTGATAATACAATTCCTTTACTATCTGATAACGTATTTCCGGCTTTTCTAATATAAGCACTGTTATTTCATTTTCTTTTATATCAATATTTAAATTATACTTCACATTAACTAACTTCACAGCACCACTAACCTTTCATCACTATCCAACACTTGCCGCTTCGTTTCCCCAACCATACATTCAATCTTGGAAAACTGCTTTTCAGTAATTTTCAGCACTTGAACCAAGCCCTCAGAAGGTTTATTCTTTCTTACATTTTCAAGCATATTGTCTGCCGCAGTTGCGTTCTGTGCCAGCTTACAGTATATGGACTCTTGTAGCATCAGAAATCCACTTTTGATTAGATATTTTCTGAATGCCGTATACTCTTTCCTGTTTTTAGCAGTTTCCACCGGCAAATCAAACATTATGATAATCCTCATATATCTATAGCTCATTTCTATAAAATTTTATTTGAGAAAGCTCATTGTCGTTTAATGCGTCAAATATACTTCTACAATATATTTTAATTGCATTATTCACATATTCTCTTTTTCCTCCTATTACTACTTCCGTATTCAGTACATCCACCACCTGCATTTTTTCATCATGTTCAAATTTTTCAACCTTCATTTTTAATACCCTTGCATCAATAATTGGTCGGTATGGTTCCATTAGGTCTGATGCCAGATTAAATGGATTAAACATATTGTCATGAAATAATCCTAATTGCGTTATGTACCCATTTGCTACTATTTCACGATTAAATGCAGACAGCAGAATTCCATATCCATAATTTAATGCAGCATTGATACTACTTTCTTCTGTTCTTGTAAATGTCATTCCGAATAATGCATTAAAATACACTTTTGCAGCATGCCCTTCCCGGTTGGTCACATCACCTAATTGTATTTCTTGTATGTAACCACTTAACATTTCTGCTTCCGGTCGTTCATAGTACCTTAGTAATTCTGCCTGCTGCCGTATCTTTTCAGATACAATTTCAGTCCAAATCGCCTCCTTAATCTGCTTTGACCACTCTATCTGCTTTCTAAGCTTAACACTGGTATCATGACTTCCATAATACGGTATTAATTCAGAAGACGGATTTCGTTTTTCATCACAGAAAATCACCTTAATTTTCTTTTTTATCAATTCACTTAATAAATATGCTGTCATGGATACTGCCGTCGATTCAATCATCAATACAGCAATTTCACTCAAATGAATTTTGGTTGTAGTCTCCTGCCGAACTGTTAAATATCCCATGTGATAATCTAACTTTGCACTGTTGGAGACTACAACGACCCTCCAACTCATATGGTTTTCAAATCAATTTCCGTTTCAAACAATCCAGACGGAGATTGATGAATCAATTTAAACTCATCTGCTTCTGATACATTTTTATTTATTGTACTTTTCCCTGTATTTTTAGATTCTCCAATAAGTCTTAAATCTGCTCCCATATTTGACAATTGTGACAATTGCAGAATCTGCATAATTACCTCGCATTGTTCTTTCACCTCTAACTGTTCAAATTTCTCCTTTGCACAAACCAATTTCTTTCCTATCGGGGTAGGACGTTTCGCATATACGCCGGTCATATGTTTATCCATAAGTACCTCATACAGTTCCAGATTCTTTTCTGCTGTTACCAATGAATATTCCCGTCCGGTTTCATTTACATTCTCGACTCCCTTAATATAAGTAATCCAATCCTGCTTCAAACACAAAGGTATTGCATTTTTAACAAGCAATCTATCAATTGATTTTCCTGATATATACAGATAAAATCCATTTCTTTTAATTAATGACTGAATTTTTATTTTCTCCAAACGTATATCAGGCTCCATCAATCCCAACTGCTCCTCACAATACTTAACCAATGCCTTTTTATCCGTTCCTATCTTATCCTTTAGATATAACGGCATATCTGCAGTCAGCAAGCTCCGCCACCAATTGTGTCTGGCATCATAGATAGATTTCTCAATCGGATATGTGTCACTCTTATGAGCATTTACCTCCTTCTTTACCAATACCAGATTATTTTCCAGGCTGTCATCTTTTACAAAATGCCGTGGATAAATATGGTCTATATCATACAAATTATCATTGAACAAATCATGCAAATCAATAATTTCTCCGGTATACATACATCTGCCCTGCTGCATGTAATACAGATACAGCTTTTTACTTCTCAGTTCCTGATCTGACCAACCGTCAATTTCTTCAATCCAATTCCTGCTATCTACCTTACAGCCCTTATAAAGTTCCTTTAATTTTTGTTTTCTTGAATCCTTTCTAACTCCTTTATCTCCGTCTTCACGAGGCATTTCCACAAATACCCGGCTTGGCTCCTTGCCCAGTACGTGTTCTATATCCTTTAGCACCAATACGGTCTGCCAAATCATTCTCTTAACCGGAGCTGACAAATACAGGTCTTCTAAATCCTCATACTCTAATTCCTTTAATACCTTTTCGGAATTTTCGCACATTTCCGCTAAGCTATCCTGATATGTAAACTTATCACTCATCAATTCCATGAGATTATAATTATTTTCCCACATCATATCGATTAAGCTTAACTTTTCTCCGATTCCTTTTTCGCATCCCGACAATTGCAAAAATGCTCTGGAAAGTCTTCCCCAATCATGGAATTTAAAGCCCGCTATCCTGCGTAATTGCTCCTCGGTTACACATTCTCCGTACTCATCCTTTATCTTTTCCCGCAGGAATTTCTTATCGTCTCCATAAATAGTTCCCCAATATATTATGTCCTCTACCATCTTTTTGGTGGAATCCAGTTTTATAGATTCTCCAAAAACAGCCTTGAATTTTCCATAAGAAGTCAACGCATTTTTAAAATCCTTATCAATTCCCGAAATAGCATCTAATTCTGTTTCTTCTAATATGCCTTCTCTCACCAAATACTGGAATAACTGTTTTTGTGTTACATGTTTGCCCTTTTCAAATAAGGTACAAAAGATATTTTGCTTCAATTGTGGAGATATTCGTTCTCCATGTATTTGAAGATTATTTAATTCATTTAACACACAATATCTCTCATACAATAAAGAATCCTTCGGTATTGCCCGCTCTCCCTGTAAATAAGTACAATGCCTTACCATTCGGTTGATAAATTCCTCCGAGGATTGTTTAATGTCAATCATTTCCTCTATATTCCATGGAAGGACACGTCCTTTCTTTTTTCTTACTGCCCATGCATGTCCATTTGGCATATTTTTGTGCTGCAGATTCAAAGGTCCTACATAGTATGGAATCTGAAATTCAAATAATTGCAAAATTCTTTCCGAAACAGTCAGGTTACTTTCATCCGTCTCCTTCAGAAATGGCAAATATCCCTCTGCATTGCTTAATATCTTTTTCATTTCGATTACATGCACCTGATTTGGAATAATTCCGTTGGATGCCGTTAACTGCTTTGGCAGAAAAGCTTCCAGTTCCATTTCCTTTAGAATATACTCTTTATCTTCATTGTCCGGTATATCCTTCAATATTTTTTTAATCGTGGCATATAAATCTTCCCTTTGACGGTTCTTTACATTTCTTCTGTGCGACTCCCCGGAGTTTACCGAATCTACATATGCACTGTAGCTTCCCGGTTCCAGCTCCCGAAACATACTGTCATACTTGTCCGGAGCATATTCTCTTATCACTCGTTTTAGTATTTTTAAATCCTGCTTATGCTTGTCATACTCTCTTATACGTGCTTCGGAAAGATATTTGCTTCCCTTCATGACGTTGGATAACACACCCAAATCGTGAATCTGCTTTATGCGTCCGATTAATTCCACTTCTTCTTCACTGAGGAAAGAACTATATTCTTCTATTTTTTCATCGTATTTACTGTCTCGGAAGGATATTTGTACCTTTTTATGATTTTCATCAAATTCATCTCTTGAAAATAATGTATTTAACGAAACAGCCAAACCACAGAAGCCTTTTATAATCTCATAGACCTGCTTATTTTTCTTCTTTTCAATTGCAAAGGCTTCACTTAACTGTTCCGTCATAACAGTTCTGGAAATATCTCTCCGGCTCAATATATCCTTCATCTTGATAAAATCAACTGTTTCCGGAAGTTCTATCTCCCATTCCTGAGCCGTCATATACAACAATCCGTATATATCCTCCATGCTTTCTGTTTCGCCGTCTGTTTTTAAGCCTGCGTTCAAAAAGTGTCCACGATGCTTAAACATATTAAGCAGTGCCAGATATACAAGTCTGACATCATGTGCCTGCGGATTTTGGATTAATTCATATCGAAGATGAAAGATGGTTGGATATTCTCTGAAATAATCTTCGTCTGTATAATTATCGTCTGCAAAAATTCCATACTTGGTTGCTACCTTTTTATCTTCTTTGTGATATTTACTTTCCACTAACCGTTCTAAAAAATTACTGTCAACCTTTGATAATTCTTCTGCAAAGTATTCTTTTAACAATCCGATTCTGGCAACCTCTCTCTGCCTTCTTCTTCTGGAAACCCGATTCACTCTCCTGCCTGCTGCCACCTCTGCTTCTTCAAACAGTCGAACTCCCCATAGATCCTTTCCTTTTGCACGTAACAGTTGATATTTATCATCCGTTACTGCCCAGCCGACAGATGATGTTCCCAAATCAAGCCCCACATAATACTTGTCAATTACTTTCATACTTGTCCTCCTTAGTTTTTACTATCCTCTTTATTCGTTCAATTTGTTTTCATTTTTTCATTCATTGTTTTTAACTCTGTTTTAAAATTCTATTTCCGTCAATTTCCTTCTTGACATTCTAACCTGCTTATGATATATATAATTCATAACTTACAAGGTGAGTGCAAATAAGGATTTATCCGACATCGCCGTTTGGTCTGCATGGTGCAGGTAAAAGACTTGGTTTCAAGTCTTTTTTATTTTGTGCTGTATTCTAATTTGTGCTTATGACACTTTCTTAAAGTATAGCATATATTGAGTCCGATAAACCTCCCTTACATTTCTTTTTCTGGCAAGTCTCTACGATTACAACGATTATAACATTTTCACGACTACTTTTCAATCATTCCTGCTTCTTTCAATAACTAAAAATGTATTTCTATCAACTCTTAGAATTCCGTCCTTTTGCATTTTAGATAATTCATTTGACAATGCACTCCGGTCCACCCCCAGATAATCTGCCAATTGTTGTCTGGAAAACGGTATTGTAACCGGCATATGTCCCTGTTCCAATGCTTGCTGTGATAGATAAGACAAAATACGCTCCCGGATGGATTTGGATGCAATGTGGAGCATACGGGTAGAAAGCTTTAGATTTTTCTGTGCCGATAATTGAAGCATTTTCTGAATCATATGTGTATAGGTGGGATTATTTTCTACTCCCTTCTGCAAGAACCTGTTAACATTTAAAAATAATATTTCCGTATCCTCTGCTGCCACCACCTCTACCATCAATTCGCAGTTTGGAATGATTGCATAGGTTTCTGCAAAGATTTGTCCGGCACTGATATGTGAAAAAATATTACTTCCTCCCCAGTAATAATTTACTACAATGTTAACGCTGCCCCGAAGTATCAGCCCCATGGCTTCTACCTGTTCCCCCATGACGTAGACCACCTCTGTCTTGCGATAGCTTTTCTTGAATGCCTCAAACCAAGGCAGCAGTTCTTTAATCTCTGTTTCCTCCAATCCACAAAATAACGATGTTTGTTTTAAAAAAATCAAAAAAGAATCCTTCATATTTTGCTCCTTGTTGTTTGCTTCCTTGTTAATTTCCTCTTTGTTGTTATAACAACCGATTTCTGCCTTTGGATATGTTATTTTCTTTTCAGAACACAATGATTTACATTGTCACTTCATGAAAAGGAGAATTTCTTATGATACGAAAAATTATAAAAATTAATGAGGATTTATGTAATGGCTGCGGGGCCTGTGCTACTGCCTGCCATGAAGGTGCTATCGGCATGGTAAACGGAAAAGCAAAGCTGTTACGAGAAGATTATTGCGACGGTCTTGGTGACTGTCTTCCTGCCTGTCCGACCGGTGCCATATCCTTTGAGGAGCGAGAAGCTCCGGCTTATGATGAAGCTGCCGTACAAAAAAGTAAACAGGCTGCAAATGCTTCCGGCTTCCAAGGCTGTCCGGGCAGTCAGATGCGGCAATTGCATTCATCCCCTTCAGAGTCCCAACCAGCTTTTCATTCTTATTCGGATACCCCTGCCAGCGAAGCGGTCAGCCGCCTGGCACAGTGGCCGGTTCAGATTCAGTTAGTTCCTGTTCATGCTCCGTATTTTAACGGTGCAAAGCTTTTGATTGCTGCTGATTGTACCGCTTATGCCTATGCGGGCTTTCATGAACGGTTTATGAAAGGTCATGTAACCTTGATTGGTTGTCCGAAATTGGATTCTGTAGAGTATTCCCAGAAATTGACTGAAATTATACAAAACAATAATATTCAGAGCGTTACGGTTCTCCGTATGGAAGTACCTTGCTGTGGTGGTATTGAGGCTGCAACGAAAGCAGCCCTGCAAAATAGCGGTAAATTCCTTCCATGGCAGGTTGTCACTCTTTCTATTGACGGTAACATTCTAAATTAGTCTTAACTTTTATATGAAAGCAATTTATACGAAAGCAACTATATAAAAAACAAGGGTAGCTATGACTCCAATCATAACTACCCTTACATAATAAGCTATACACTATAACTTTATTCTATAATTCTATTCTATATTTTTATTTTATACTTCCCTGAATTGAATCTTTCCGGTTGCAGCATCCATGCTATCAACAATTGCTAATGACTCCAAATGATAGCCCAGATTTCTTATAATCTGTCCGCCCTGCTGAAATCCCTTCTCTATTACAATTCCGATTCCCTCTACAGAAGCTCCGGCAGAGGTTACAATCGAAATCAAGCCCTGTAATGCACAGCCATTTGCCAGAAAATCATCAATGATTAATACATGGTCCTCCGGACTTAAGAATTTCTTTGATATAATTACCTGATTTTTACATTTATGGGTAAACGATTCTACCTCGGCTACATAGACCTCGCCCTCTATATTAATGCTCTTTGATTTCTTGGCAAAGATAACCGGCACCTGAAAATGTCTTGCCACCATACACGCAATACCGATTCCCGAAGCTTCAATCGTCACGATTTTATTAATATTGACATCCTCGAATCTGCGTTTAAATTCTTCACCAATCTGGTCAAATAACTGAATATCCATCTGATGGTTCAGAAAACTGTCAACCTTGAGTACATTTCCTTCCTTTACGAGTCCATCCTTTATAATTCTTTCCTCTAGAAAATTCACTGTTCCCGTCCTCCTCATGCTATAAACTGCCAGATAGGTTGATTCTATACCCCTTCTAACACATTCTGCCATTTTTTATCATCATACATCATTTTTCATTCATATTCCATAGGCTTTTATGAATTCACGAATCGGAAGGCGTAAAATTCTGTATAAATATAGCTTCTATTTCATCAATATGATTCAAAAATACCTCTGTTATATCCGGGTCAAAATGCGTTCCTTTACTCTCTCTTATAATCTCGGTTGCCTTTTCTACGGAGAATCCGTCCTTGTAGTGTCTCTTTGAACGAAGTGCATCATACACATCGCAAATAGCCATAATTCGTGCAGAGAGCGGAATATCATTTCCCTTTAGATTGCATGGATAACCTCCACCTGCATATCTCTCATGATGATAATATGCCATATCATATGCAATCTTCACATATTCATCATTCTCCATTTTTCCTAATGTTTCTTTGATAATTCTTGCTCCCTCTGCTGGATGTGTTTTCATAATATCAAATTCTTCATTTGTCAGTTTACCCGGCTTCTGCAGTACCTCATCGGGTATCGATATTTTTCCTATATCATGCAAATAAGCAGCTTCTGCCACCATATCCGCATATTCCTTGGTAATTGTATCCTTATACCGCACATCCTCCCGCATGGCATCCACCAGTGTCCGCACAAAATTACCGGTATTTTTAATATGTAAGCCTGTAATTCCGTCTCTTGCTTCTATCATAGTTGCAAAGCTTCCGATAATGGAACGCTGCATCCGGACAATTTCATGCGTCTTTTCTCTTACATCGGCTTCCAGACGCTCTGTATAATAATAACTGTCCGTTTCGTCACTGATTACATATGTAATTCCATATGAGCGATTGTTTTTCACAATTTTACGGCTGGATATATGGTAGACACTGTTTAGCGGAACATGAATATTTTCCTGATAATCACTGCGGTCACCGACAAAAATCGACCCATGTACCAGCAAATGCTTCTTTTCCTTATCCAACTGTTTTAACACCTGAAATACTTCTTCTTTGTAATTCTTTTCTATATATTGCTTTAACAGCTCCGCATTTCGATTGAGATAAATAATGTCATCATCGTTATCAAACACGATTACTGCCTCGGACATTCTATCCGTTGCATCCTCCTTCGCCAGCGAAAGTGTATTGAACAATTCATACCGCAACATCAGCATAATTAATATCTGCACGCAGATAAAATATGCCGGCAGGGTAGCATCATATCCGTCTGCCCAGCCTGCCAGAAATATGCCATATGCCAGCAGGCACACAATACTCATAGCAAGAAATAATTTAATCTGCTCTTTTATCAAGGCATCTCTTGTGTGCTTTATTCTCCGTATGGCAACTATAATAATTGTAATAAAATATCCAAAGACTGCTACCTCATGAAGATAATAAAATATTCCATGCTCCAGTACCAGATGCGGATGTGTTCCGTTTACAGTATAGGAAATGGAACGATAATATAAGGTATGGGATTCACAAGTCAGCACCAGCATTGTTATGATTAATTGAAATCCGACCAATGCATTTTTCAACAGGCTTGGAATATGCACCTTACAGAACTCCATGACAAACAGAAAAATACTCAGAATAATATACGGCTTTCCCAGATATGCAAACTTGACACCCATTAATGCAGTCTGCATATTGTCCGCCTTTAATTCAAATAAATATCCTACAAAATTAGCCAGCAGAGAAAACAGCAGAACCAGCATCAATGTCTGCATATAAGAGCTTTTCTGACGCATAACATAGATAATCTCCAATACCAGCATCGCAATACCGATATATTCCATTGTAAGCATGATTGTATGCATCCAAATACGCTCTCCGTTTCCATCATCACATCTTGTAACACATCCAGCATATCATAAAACTGTCTGTCCATATACCGTTTTATTTCACCGCAGCTTCATAGCCGTTTTCAAGCCGTTCTTCAAATTTCTCCTTGGAAAGCGGCTTATCAAATACATATCCCTGCACAATATCGCAGCCCACTTCTTTTAGATATTCTAATTGCTCCTCTGTCTCAACACCCTCGGCAATGGTTTTCTTTCCAAGCTGTTTTACCAGTCCTACTATATTGCAGAACATAATCATATCCTTTTTCTTACCCGGATATTCCTGCTCCAGCGGAATAAATGACTTATCAATTTTAATGACATTCAAATCTACCTGCTTAATCATATTCAGTGACGAAAAACCTGTACCAAAATCGTCAATGGAGGTTCCGATTCCGCTATCCCGCAGTCCGTTTACCACCTGAGACATAATTTCATAATTTTGAAAATCTTCACTCTCAGTCAATTCAATTTCAATGTATTTATGGTCAATGCCGTACCGGTCAATAATCTCTATTACGCGTTCCACCATATTATCTTCTTCCAGATGCCGGCGAGAAAAATTAACAGATATGCAGACCATAGGCTTTCCCCGCTCCATACGTGTCTTTAAGAACTTACATGTCTGCTCCAGTACATAATAATCTAATCTGCATATACTTCCTTCCCGTTCTAACTGTGGCAGAAATTTCATCGGTGGAATCAATTGTCCGTTCCGCATCCAGCGAACCAGTGCTTCCGCACCGCAGATGGTCTTGGTGGAAATAGCTACCTTCGGCTGATAATATACAACAAATTCTTCTGCCTCCAAAGCCAAAATAAAATTCGATATAATTGACTGTGTCTCCATCAGACTTCTTTGAATCTCCGGTGAAAAGAAGACAACACTTCCGGTGCCACGCTGTCTTGCTGCCTGATATGCAATACTTGCTCTTGCCATAACCTCGCGTGGCACCTCCACATTTTCCAACCCGCTGATACCGATGGTTGCACCGAATATAAATTCCTTCTCCTTAATTGGAGTCACATGCGTCAATCGCACATTTAATAGCTTATTTACGATTTCTTCCTGGTGTTCCTTGCGGACAATTGCGACAAAATTATCTCCGCCCAGTCTTGCTACCATTTCGTCTTCCTTTAGAAGTCCCTGCACCTGAACTGCATAATTTCTTAAGATGACATCTCCTTGCTCATAAGAAAAGACTTTATTAACATATTTGAAATTATGTATATTAAAAAATACTACATCAAATTCCTGAATCTGCTTTTGTGCAATTAACTTGGTTGCAAACTGCATCAATGCCTCAGGGCTTGCCACTCCTGTCGCTAAATCTGTCTGCATAATATGTAACAGAAGCTTCTGCATCATGATTCTGCTGTATTGTTGAAATATTTCACGAAATAAAAGCGTATGTAACTCCTTTTCATCCACGGAATAAAATTCCTCCCCAAACGGATAACTGGAAAAGGTCACCTTTCCCCCATCCGGAATAGAAAATACTATATCATAGGATTTTGTATTAATGCCTTCTTTTCTGTCAAACAAAACTGTATGATGATATTCACCATTCGGGCGAAACTTTGTCTTTGGAGCATTTAATTCAATCTCTGCCCTGCCCAACCGTATCTGGTCTGCAATTACCGCAATTGCCTTTATCGCATGAGCTTCACATACCTCCATATTCGCTACGTTACAATACAGAGTATCAAAAAATGCTTTCATTTGTTCATTGTCGCAAAACAATTTTTCTCCCATAACCTCTTACTCTTACAGTCCTGTCAGATTCGTCTGACCGCCTGTTTCTTCCTTTCCCGCTATGCTGTCTTTCCAGACAACATCAAACCTTTATCCGAATATATGTATTCATTACATATCTTATTATTATATCGTTAGTTTCCTCTAATAGCAACCACTATTTCGGGGTTCATACCGGATTCACGCCGGATATTTTCCATCCTTTTCTCAGGTTATTGTGGTAGTTATCCGAATTTGGTGTAAGCACAGTCCTTGTCTTGTTGCCTGCATAATAATAGCGTAGCAGTCATTAAAACTGCTACGCTTAAAAAGTCTAACTTTTGGAGGTTACCTCTCTCATACACCCCTCTTATTATTTATATTTTATCGGTTACGCTTCTGCCTGCTGCTTTTTGCCAAACAGCTTCTTAAGACAGCTAAATGCCACAAGAACACCTAATACCATCAGCAGGATTGCTACTATAAGCTGCAAGCCGTCTACCAATAAGGTTGCCTGTCCATTTACGATATTCGTAACCAGTGCGATTGTCTTCTGCACCAATGCCGTAAATGTAACCGCAAGCATGATAAACATTGGAATATACAGTGTCCAGCCCGTCCGTCCGGTTGTCTTAAGGAATACGGAAAGTGCAATCAATACCAATGCTGCTAACAACTGATTGGCAGAACCGAACAACGGCCATACGTTGTTATATCCGCCTAAGGTCAACAGATAACCACAGAATAAGGTAACAACCGTTGCAAAGTACTTATTGGTTAATACCTTCTGCCATGCAGGCATCTTGGAGGTATCGGTAGTATCTCCGTAAAATAATTCCTGAAATGACATTCTTCCGATTCTTGCTACAGAATCCAAGGAGGTCAATGCAAGTGCAGATACACACATTGTCATAAATACAGTGGCAAGCTGTACCGGAAGTCCAAGTTTTTCCAAGAAACCGGCAACACCGCTGGAAAAGATTGCAAATGGTGTTCCCTCCGGCTTTGTTCCGTTTACCGCTACCGCTCCGACTACTACCAATGATAAAATACCCAACAGAGATTCTACTACCATGGCACCATATCCAACCATCTGCATATGCTTTTCGTTACTAATGGTCTTAGAGGAGGTTCCGGACGATACTAAGCTATGGAAACCGGAAACCGCACCGCAGGCAATTGTAACAAACAGAGTTGGAAACAGATAGCTTCCGTTTACATTAAAACCGTTATAGGCATTTAACTGCATATCCGGATGTGCTACAACAACACCGACCACTGCCCCGACAATCATACCCAGCAACATAAAGGTTGTCATATAATCTCTTGGCTGCATCAGTAACCACATCGGCATAACGGATGCCATAAATAAGTATGCCATTATAATGTAAATCCATGCGTTCTTGGTCGCAACGATTGGCATATGCATACCGATGGCAAACATTACCACTAACAATACAATTGCAATGATGGCACGTACAATCTCATTCATGTTCTTTACATGCTTCTGAATCAGACCGAATATAATGGCAACCACTATAAACAGCATGGAAATGGATGCGGCAGCGGCATTTGCATAACTGGTTTCTGCCGTCATTCCTTCTACTCCCTTTGCTACAAAGGTTCCTGCTACCATATCCGTAAATGCCGCAATAACCAGTAATGTAAATAACCAGCAAAACAGCATAAACAACTTTCTTCCGCCTCTGCCAATGTATTTTTCAATAATCATACCCATTGATTTTCCTTCGTTCTTAACGGAGGCATATAAGGCTCCAAAATCCTGAACGGCTCCAAAAAACAGTCCACCCAGAATCAGCCATAGCAAAACCGGAACCCATCCGAATACGGATGCCAGAATCGGTCCGGTAACAGGCCCTGCACCTGCTATCGATGAAAACTGATGTGAAAATACAGTAAATTTGGAGGAAGGTACATAGTCCTCTCCATCTTCATGTGTGTAAGCCGGGGTCTTTGCATTTGCATCAATCCCCCACTTTTTCGCAAGCCATCGTCCGTATGTCAGATAACCCACACCTAATGCGACGATACCAATCAAAACAATTACTAAGCTGTTCATGTTTCTCCCCACCTAACGGCGGCTCCCTTCTAAATATTTACAAAGAGTCAAAAAAGCCTTCGTCTTTATCTCTAAAGACGAAGGCTGATAGCTTCCGCGTTACCACTTTACTTGCCGCTCCTGCGACCACTCACTCTCATCTCATGGGCATTCCTCTTATAGAATACAATAGAAATAAGGTTCTTTGTAACGGTAGAAAACCGGTGACACTTACTGTCCGATAAGAATCATGATTCCTTCGAAATTCAGTGTACTGCTCGCAGAGGATAATCATTTGAATCATACACCGTCTCACACCAACCGACGGCTCTCTGTTGTACTTCCTTCCAATGACCGTATTCTGTTCGTTGCATTTGCTCTTTGTTACCTGCTACAATAGCACTGTCGGTTTTCGTTGTCAACTGGTTTTTTTTGTAATTTGTCTTGCCACATAAACACCGCTGGCAGAAGCATGTGACAAAGAATGGGTGACTCCGCTGCCATCTCCTATAATATATAAGCCTTTATGGCAACTCTCTAAATGTTCATCCAGCTCCACCTCCATGTTGTAGAATTTTACCTCTACACCATAAAGCAGGGTATCATCATTGGCTGTACCCGGTGCAATCTTATCAAGGGCATATATCATTTCCATAATACCGTCTAAGATACGCTTTGGAAGCACCAGACTTAAATCTCCCGGTGTTGCCGATAATGTCGGCTCTACCATACCCTCTGCAATTCGCTTCGCATTACTTCTTCTGCCTCGTACCAAATCACCAAACCGCTGAACGATGACACCGCCGCCCAGCATATTAGATAGTCTTGCAATGCTTTCACCATAGCCGTTACTGTCCTTAAACGGTTCGGAAAAATGCTTTGATACCAGCAGGGCAAAATTCGTATTCTCTGTCTGCTTATCCGCACCTTCATAGCTGTGTCCGTTTACGGTTACAATTCCGTTTGTATTCTCTGTTACTACAATTCCCTTCGGATTCATACAGAAGGTTCTTACCGGGTCCTCAAACTTCTGCGTACGGTATACTATCTTGCTTTCATACAGTTCATCTGTCAGGTGCGAGAAGATAACCGCCGGAAGCTCTACACGCACACCAATATCTACACGATTGGATTTCGTGTTAATCGCAAGGTCATTACAGATTTGTTCCATCCACTTGCTTCCGCTTCGTCCTACGGAAATAATGCATTGTTCTGCATCATAAACCGCATCCTCACAATGAATCCGGTATCCGTCATCCAGCCGCTCTACTGTCTTAACCGGTGTATCAAAATAAAAATCAACTTTATCCTTTAATTCCGCATACAGATTTTCTAATACAACGAAATTAATGTCGGTTCCCAGATGTCTTACCGATGCATCTAACAGGTTCAGCTTATTCTGCATACAAATCTTCTTAAAGCCGGTTCCCGCCGTCGAATATAACTTGGTTCCTTCTCCGCCATGCTTCATGTTAATTTCGTCAACATACTGCATAAGCTCAATTGCCCGTCTTTTTCCGATATATTCATATAAAGTTCCGCCGAAATCATTCGTGATATTATACTTTCCGTCTGAAAACGCACCGGCACCGCCAAAACCACTCATAATGGAGCAGCTCTTACAGTTGACACAGCTCTTAATCCGTTCCCCATCTATCGGACAATGCCGTTTTTCAAGGGAATGTCCTGCCTCAAAAACACCAATCTTCAATTCCGGATTCTGCTGTACCAGCTCATACGCAGAAAAGATTCCACCCGGACCTGCCCCAATAATAATTACATCATAGTTCATTTGCCTTATCCTCCGTTTTCTTAGACCTTTATCCCTTTACCGAACACTGTTCTAATTCCTTCGGTATTTTTTTCGTTTTCTTCACCGGCACCTGTGCCAGAATAATGGCAGCAAAAATTAACGCACATCCTCCCATTTGCCGCAATCCCATGGTTTCATGCAGAATTACCCAGCCTGCAAGCACCGAAAATACAGATTCCAGACTCATGAGCATGGAGGCAATCGTCGGATTCAGTCCATTTTGTCCTACAATCTGCAACGTATAGCCTACACCGCAGGAGAAAATTCCCGCATACAAAATCGGTATCCATGCATCCCAGCTCTGAAGCCTTGACATACATTCGGTAATTCCTGCTGCAGAATGTTTCATATCCACCAAAAACGTAGGTATCATGCTTAGGATTCCGCATACAAGAAACTGAATGCTTGACATTCTGACTCCATCCACCAATGGCGAAAAATAATCTATCACCAGAATGTGAACCGCAAATAACACAGCACAGATTAATACGATGCCGTCACTTGCCTGAATCTGCAACGCATCCGTCATACAAAGCAGATAAAGACCTGCAATCGCAATTACAATTCCTACCCATATATTCCAGCTGCATCGTTTCTTCAAAAACAGACTCAGAATCGGAACCAAAAGAATGTAGCAAGCAGTCAAAAAGCCCGCCTTTCCTGCCGAAGTTCCCATATACAGCCCCAATTGCTGTACAGAGCTTGCAAGGAACAGAATCGTACCACAGCAGGTGCCCCCCAGCCAAAGCCTTTTTTTATCCTCCAGTGTCTTCGGTTTTTTCGCTGAAGGATGCACCTTATCCAAAACAAAAATTACCGGAAGCAGTACCGCACTTCCTATGAAGGAACGGATACCGTTAAATGTAAATGGTCCAACCGCATCTCCGCCTTCCCTCTGGGCTACAAATGCGGTTCCCCAAATTAATGCTGTCAACACCAGTAACATTGAATTTCTAATGTGTCTGCTCTTCATGTCGTAAAACCTCTATTGTTTTTTATCATTTTTTCCCTGTACCATGGCAGAAGCTGCACTCTGCATGACCTCTTCCGTTACAATTATAATAATCTCCTAGCCGTAAAAAATACTCGCATTTATGCAAATAGCTTCTGTACCTCTGCCTCATTAAATACTACCTGCTTAACATGCTCTACCTCTATCTGATAGAGTGCATTGGCTGCCAGATGTTCGGCTGCCTGCTCTAAATTACGGATTCCGGTTGTATTTACAAACTGCTCTACCACCGCATTTAATCCGTCCTCTGTTACCACACATTCACTTTCCATTAGACCGATTCGTTTCAACACCTTTGGTAATACAAAGTTACTAAAAATCAGCTTCTTTTCTTCAAAGGTATAATCCGGAATATCAATCACAGCAAACCTTGACATTAACGGAGCACTAATCTGTTCCTTATTATTTGCCGTCGCTATCGGATATACCCCTACTGTCGGCACCATACATTCCATATAATTGTCTGTAAAGCCTAAGTTATCCAACAGCGTCAACAATACGTCTGCCGGGTTTCCGTTTCCTTTTCCGGAAGCTGCTTTATCTAACTCGTTAATAATAAATACCAGATTGGATTCTCCGGCAATCGAAAATGCCTCCATAATAATACCAGGCTTGGCATTGGCATATATTCTTGAACTTCCTGTCAACTGCTCCGGATCATTAATGGAACTCATGTCTAAGGTTGTCCATGGAAGCTTCAATATCCTTGCAACTGCATAAGCAATCTGCGATTTACCGGTTCCGGCAGGACCTACCAATAATAATCCGTATGCCGGAAGCGTATGGGTACGGTTAATCTGGATAATGGTCTCCATAATTCTCTGCTTTACCCGTTCCATTCCATACAGCTCTTCATCCAGAATCCGTCTTGCTTCTACCGGGTCAATTGCTTCAAAATAATTACTCTTCCACTGTACATTCATCATAATGGATAATGCCCGCTGTGCATGTCTGCGTTCCTCCGGGGATACCTCATGGGAACGTGCGACTGCCAGATTTCTTCTCGCCCATAATCTTATATTATCCGGCATAGTTCTTCCTGCACAGGTCATGAAGTCCGAAATGCTCTGAAGGCTGGTCAGCTTCATTTCGTCTCCTTCTTCCTCCGCATCATCGTCCTCTTCAATCTCTTCGGATGCACTGCTTGCAAGAAGCCGTTCAATCATGAACTGCAAAAATCCATCCTGTGCTGACAGCTTCGTTCCACCGCCAAATGCGGTTTCGCGGATTCGGTATACTGCATACCCGTCCTCCCGATTCTGTCCGGATAACCGGATGCTGATATGATTTTCACCCAGCCATTTAATCAGACTGACAAACCTTGCATCTACCTGTAATATATCTGCCGGAAGCGTATCTCCATGTTCCTTGAACTCAAATGCCGTCCGCTGACTCTGATTGGTAAATATTCCTGTACTGTGATGCTTCCATTGGCATTGACGATTATCTAATACCAGAATCGGCTCCTCCGGTGTTTTTTCTTTTGCCGTACTGTTAAAGGTTGTATAGGTGCAGACAACCTCTTTCTGCTCCTTTGATGTATGGTTAAAATCAAAAACTGCCATTCTTCTTTCTCCTTTACTCGATTGCTTCCTTTCCCGTTCTGACACAAATTACCAGCAATACCCCAATCAGTATTACAATACCAATCGGTAACGCAATCCATGAAATAGCCGCCAGTCCGATTGCCTGAAGGATACCGATAATCAGATAACCAACCAGACAGACAGCCGCTACTGTAATTGCATACGGCAACTGTGTCGATACGTGATTGACATGCTCACAATGTCCTCCCGCGGAAGCCATAATTGTAGTATCTGAAATCGGGGAACAATGGTCTCCGCAAACTGCACCTGCCAGACAGGCTGCAATGGATATTACCATCATTTGTCCGGACGGGAACACTCCGAGTACAATCGGAATTAATATACTGAAGGTTCCCCATGAGGTTCCGGTTGCGAATGCCAAAAGTGCAGCAACCAGAAAGATAATAACCGGCAGGAAGCCTTGGAATGCCTTTGCCGAATTAGCCACTATTTCTGCTACAAATATCTTAGCTCCCAACAGATTCGTCATACCTGACAGTGTCCATGCCATAGTAAGAATCAAAATCGGGGCAATCATAGCCTTAAACCCCTCCGGAATACACTCTGCAAACTCCTGAAATGTCAATACATTTCGTATCAGGAAATAAATGAAGGTAAACACCAGTGTAACTGCTCCTCCTAATACCAGACCTACGGATGCATCGGAAGAAGCAAATGCATCTACAAAAGACACTCCGTCAAAGAAACCCCCGGTATATACCATCGCAACAATACAGCTTATAATTAAAACCGCTACCGGAAGAATCAAATCCAACACATGAGCCTGTTCCTTCGTTACTTCTTCTTCGTTCTCTTCATACGGTCTTCCCGGTGTGGTAAACAAATCTCCTGCAATCGCATTCATTTCATGCTTCCGCATCGGTCCGTAATCTACCCGAAGTAAGATGATAGCAAGTATCATTACCAAAGTAAGAATTGCATACAGATTATATGGAATTGTCTGGATGAATACAGCAAATCCGTTGATACCTGCATCCTCCGGAACGGAAGATGTAACAGCGGCTGCCCATGAACTAATCGGTGCAATGATGCAGACCGGTGCTGCGGTTGCATCAATGATATAAGAAAGCTTTGCTCTTGATACCTTATGTCTATCCGTAACCGGACGCAAAACACTACCTACGGTCAGACAATTAAAATAGTCATCTACAAAAATCAGCACACCCAGTACCATAACTGAAATCTGTGCCCCGATTCTTGTCTTGATGTGCTTAGATGCCCATTTTCCGAATGCTGCGGAACCGCCTGCCTTATTTAACAGGGCTACAAGGATTCCAAGCATTACCAAAAAGACCAGAATACCCACATTCCATGCATCGGCAAGCTTGTATATCATTCCGCCTTCCTCTTGAAAGAAAATGGTATTTATCATCAGCTCCAGATTAAAGTTTGAATACAATAAGCCTCCGGTTATAATTCCTGCCAGAAGGGATGTGTATACCTCTTTTGTAATTAATGCCAGTCCAATTGCAATTACCGGCGGTAACAGGGATAGCCATGTTGCATATGTTCCACACTGATAATTGTCGGCATCTGCTATTGTTCCCGGTGTCTGGGTTGTAATTACCATAAGTGCAATAATAACCAGAATGAACAGTATCATTCCAATTTGTTGTCTTTTCAATTTCAATGTTCTCTCCACCCTTTGTATTTTATAGTTTTTCTTTTCATATGTATAACGCTCACATACCTAAGTTACCAGTATAAATAGATTTTCGCTGGAAATCAAGGAACGGATATTAAAAATCAAAATCAATCTCGATTCCTTTTAAGTCTTCATCTATCAACTGACTCTGTTTTATTATCTTCCGGATATTTTTCTGGGCTTCCTTCGTATTCCTATTGGACTGCTGCTGAATCTGCTGCTCCTGCTCTAACTGCTCTGTTTTAATTTCTCCCTTTACAAGCTCCTCTGCATTTTCCCGCTTCTCTTTTGCTTTTTCCAGCTTTTCCTCTTCGGCTTCTTTTTCTTTTGCTGCTTCCTCTGCCCGCTTCTGTTCTTCTTCCGCTTTTTCATCTATATGGTCTTTTGCTTCCTGCATCAGCATCCCCAGAATTTCCTGATTTGCAGCATCCATTACGGCATCCGCCGCTTCCTTTGCATTCACCATATCCTGCGTGCCAAGCTGATTAATCCGTTCATCCCGAATGGAATTTGTTAATGCCTCTATCGATGCCGTATCCTGATTCATGTCGGTGCTGATTTGATTTGCCACCCGATTCAGACTTAAGACCTGCTTCTGATAGTCTGTCATAGGAACATTTTGCAGCTCTTTTAATCTCTCTATTTCTTCCTTTGAGAAATTCTCGGAAAAATTTCCCTGCTTATAGTTCTGATATTTTTCCAACAACTCCAAATCCTTTTGCTCCTGAGAATCCGCAGTAATTCCATACTCCTCCTGCATCGACTGCTTCTGCATTTCTATATTCTTCAACTGGGATGACCGTTCTGCATTTTTCTTAGTCTTTGCATCTATCAGCTCCTGCTTATCCTGAAGCCCCTGTGCAACCGCTTTGTCCTTATCCCATGCCCGGCTAATCAGACGCATTGCCTTTTCCTGTGCCAGCTTACGCTTTCGAGCAATTGCACTCTCCGTTCCCTGATTAAATGCAATCGCACTGCCGTCTATGTTTTTTCTTTTGCCGCCGGCATCCTGTCCCTTCCTTTGACGGACATTTGTATAAGTATTATCCGCTTTTTGATTTGCGTGTACATTTATATTCATATGCCGTCACCTGCTCCTTCCAAATCCAATCCCTCTGAGCCTGCCACCTCTGCAATCGTATCTTCCACCCGGATAATCTCCGGACCGATTCCAGCTGCCTCTGTATTATTGGCAATCTCTGATGGGTCTGTCTGTTCCTTTTTCTTTTCATCATCCCAGAGAGAATCGTACTTTTTCCGCTTTCGCAGCTTTACCATGGCTCCTACATTTTTTGCCATCTGATACAATTTATCATCAAACTCCATAAGCTTTCGCTCGTCACTTGCGGGAACCCTTGCTCCCTTCATGATTCGTCTGGCTACTTCCATAATCTTAGCCATGTCTGCTCCTGCTTCTTTTACAGCTTCTGCCTGCCGCTTTGAATTTTCCATTTCTTCGATTGCATATTTTTGTTCATTCAGCTTTTCTAAATAATCGGAGTATTCATTTTGCTTCTTGTCCAGTGCATCATAGGTCAGCTGAAGCACAGCCGCTTCATCCCCAAATAGTTCTGAACCGCCAACGGCAGACTCCATCTTTTTCTTTAATGCTTCCTGTTTCTTGGCTATTGCTGCCTTCTGTGTCCGATAGGCTTGAATTTGTGTACGATATGTCTGTTGTGCATCCTTAATCTTCATTCTGCATCACACTCCATATCTATAGATTTTTTACTCATATATATTCCTCCTTGAATGTAAAAGAAGACCAAAGTCCTTTTCGGTCTTTATGAATAAAGATACTTCTGTTAAATTTATCGGCTGTTTTCTTCCAAAATTTAACCATTATCGTCTGTGCAACACAAAATGACGTATCATGTATACTATCTTTTCTTTTGTAAAATGCTATGCTAAAATATGCATATCGTAAATAAAAAGAGGTGTTCCCTATGATTCAAATAGATTTAATTACCGGTTTCCTTGGTTCCGGAAAAACAACCTTTATCAAAAAATATGCGTGCTACCTGCTTTCACAAGGCAAGAAGATTGGGATTCTCGAAAATGACTTTGGTGCGGTGAATGTAGATGCCATGCTGTTGCAGGATATTCTTGGTGACAACTGTACGCTGGAAATGGTTGCAGGCGGCTGTGATGCCGACTGCCATCGGCGAAGATTCAAAACCAAATTGATTGCTATGGGAATGTGCGGGTATGACCGTATCTTAGTAGAACCTTCCGGCATTTTTGACATGGATGAATTTTTTGATACCCTTCATGAAGAACCGTTGGAACGCTGGTATGAAATCGGAAGTGTCATCACTGTCATTGATGCTGCTTTAGAACAGACTCTGTCAAAAGCCTCCCGTTATCTGCTGGCATCACAGGCAATACAGGCAGGCACACTCCTCTTTAGTCATACACAGGAGGTTGCTCCGAATACTCTGGCTTCTACCCTTCGTTATGTCAAAGAATCCTATGAGCTTCTTCATTGCGATAATCTCCCGAACCAGACCATTATTCAAAAGGACTGGGCTTGCTTACAGGCTGAGGATTATCAGGCAATTATGTCCTCCGGCTACCATACGGCTGATTATACCAAGCTCTGGTTTGATAATCAGGAAACCTATGAGAGTGTATATTTTATGAATATGAACTTTACAGAAGAATTCCTGCGGCACTCCTGTCCGGAAATTCTAAAAGACCCTGCCTGCGGCAAGGTCTTTCGTATTAAAGGCTTTCAACAGCTTCCGGACGGTCACTGGATTTCCATTAATGCCACCCGGCAAAAAATCCAAATCAACAGCATTCCAAACGGACAGGCAATTCTGATTGTAATCGGCGAAGGTCTGAATCAAGCGGCTATTGAACATTATTGGGGAAAATCCCAGCCGTGATTCTCAACCGATAATTCTATCTGTTCAGAGTCGGTCTTGATTTCTGAGTCTTTGTTCTGCCTCAGGTAACGGTCAAAGAACTCTACATGAAGTTGATTGAGATTGCTTTGCATTACCTGTGACTCCATGGTTCCAACCAGACTCTTAATGGGAACAAAAAACTTTGCATCTGTAAATCCGATATGCTTCATATCCTGGAACTTTGCAACATAAATCGGTGCTTCCGTATCTAACAATGGTTTTGTTTCCACGTTATAATTCTCTGCACAACAAATCTGCATAAACGGCTTTTGCATAATCATACCGGCATATTCACCGTATAAAGCTCCGTCAATATTAATTCCGCAGGTTATATCCTTCTCATATTGGCACAAATAATATGCTGTCGCTCCGCCAAATGAATGTCCGGTTGCCCCAATGCCACAGGACATATCAATTGCTTCCGCATATTGCTCCTTTATTTCCTTAAGAGCCGCCTTACTGTCTTTCGCCCACTCTTCTATTCTTCCTATCATAAATGATGAATATGTATGCTGGAACTCATCAAATTCCTTCCATGCATCCTTCTCACTTACCTTCTTTTTTAGAAGCTTCATTTGCACACGCAATGCCTTAAAGTACGGTGTTATTAGCCTTTTATTCAATGACTTATCGTAATAATCAATACTTCCATCCACATACTCGGTTGCAATTGCTTCATTTGCATGACCGATAGATGCCACTATATAACCATGGGATGCCAGTTCACAGCACAAAAAGGTGTTACATTCTATATAGGCATTATAGCCATGATTATATAAAATCAGCGGGAATTTCTCCTTATCTGAAATCGGTATATTTTCATAATAGTCTGCCTCATTTTTCACCTTCTGCAAAAATTTATTTACATGATATGCCTTTCCCAGTGCTTCTGCCTTTCTTTCGCTGAAGATTTTTGCTTTCTTATGTCCGTTTACCGCATCCGCATCAACCGGATAATACATCCGTACCGCAATCTTTCTTTTTCCGGATGCATTTCCTAGTACCTCATCCCTAGTTTCATCTGTAAATGAAAAATAACTCGTTCCTACACAATATGATTTCATTTTCATCCCTCTCTTCCGTTTTGTACTATATTCCGTTTCGTCTACTATTCCGTTTTGTTTCGCATCCCCATTGCTGATTTCCGTGCATTCCGCTTATTGTTCCATATAGGTCTTTATCCATTCGACTATATCCAATCTGCCTTCCCCGCAATAAGAATAATCGACAATGCTTAAATCTATCTTTTTCAGTTGTTCCTCTGCTTTTTCGGTTGTCAGAGTCATATATGCATCATAAACCAGTGCATACTTTGCCCGAAACCCTTCTAACTGTGCATCACTCTTTCCCTGCTTCCAATCCTTTACAACAAGGGCAACCTGTTCTTCCGCTAAGGAATTACCTGCTGCAAGTCCCATCAGTTCCACACTCTGCCGAATGACTGCGGCATCCTCTGCCTGATTCGTACTCTCGATGTACGTATTAATCTTATCCAGTTCTGACTGAATCTCAGCTACTGCATACGGGTCCATCCCACTTAAGTCTACCGTTTCTTCGGTGTTGCCTGTTGCTTCTGTCCGGTTTTCGGTTACCTCTGTGGTAACTGCCTCTGTGGTACTTCCATCTGTAGAGACGGAACTGCCTGTGCTTTGTCCGCAACCTGCAAACACCATTGTCAGCATCAAGGCAGTACCTATCAATATTCTTCTTTTCTTGTACTTCGTGTTTGTGTAATTCCTATTCATTTGTAAGCTCCTTTCCAAATTCTAAACCTGTATGAACGTAGTGTTTCATGTAGCATTTATGCCTGTAATTATTATGCGTAGTTTTCTTTCCCGCTTCAAGCAAGGCATGATAACAGGTCGAATTTAGCAGATAAAATACCAGCCTTTTCATTACCACTATTTATACTTGGCTCCTCCAAGCTTTCGATATATAGCCAGTGCTGCCTCTGAATCCTGTCTTCCGACCATATCCTGAAAACCAAGCACCGATAGTATCATAATTGACTGAATCCGGTTTTTACGGATTGTATTGTATGGTCCGGCAGAATACAGAAGGGAACGGATAATTTCAAATCCCACCGACTGTGAAAGCTCGTCAAAGGATTCAAATCCAAGGGCCGTCTGAAGTAATTCCCGGTTGCTGTATTTATTAAGTCCTTCCGGCTGCTTTTTTTGCAATCCGGACGCTTCGTATGCGGTTCGCAATTTGATAAGCTTTGGATTTTCTGCATTTCCTAATTCCAAATAATTTTCCACCACCTTACGGTCTGTAAAATACTGATGGATAAAGAACGCACACTCAACTGCCTTATCCGCAAGCTCGGTATAGACCTCTACACTCTCTCCACCAAACTGTTCTGCCAGATTTTTCGCAACATCCTTAACATCCGTGATTGCCTGCCGATACTGATTTTGATAGGTCTGGTATTTTGCAGATTCCATTGCCCGCCGGTTCCGCATTTCTCCGGAAGCACTTAATGCTTCCTGTGAGCTTGACTGTGAGGCTGCCACTATTTCTTTCTCCTTAGCGTCCTCCTCTGCTGCCTCTTTGGCTTTTTCATCGGATTCGTTAAGCTCCTTTAGATTCTTCATAACCTTTGCAAAATCTGCAACTGATTTTATCACTTCACCGGCAGTGTTCACCAAGCCTGTAACAGTTCCGGCTTTTTCCACTACACCCTGTATGCCTTCAACCTTGTTTTTATCTATGAATTTTTCTATATATTCTTTGGTTTCTTCATCCTCCAGCTTTTCTCCGACGGTCTCTGCCTTTTCATTTACGGTTTCGTTTACACTCATCAAAACACTCATTACGGAAGGCTTCTCCTGTGCTTCCTCTTCCTCTGTAAAGCCGTATTTGTATGCCTTCTCCGCTGCTTCGTCAGAAATACTTGTGATTATATCCTGCAAAATGCCATATGACCGCAGATTTTGGGATGCAATATCCACTGCCATTCTTCCAAAGAAGTGCGTTGCACGATTACCCGCAGTATGCAGATTCTTTCTTAAATATTCACTCTCAAACTGAAATACACCGCCTTCCTTCAAATCTCCGCGTGATACATAAAGCTCATAATCTTCTGCTAAAATCTGTGCTTCTGTACTGGTTCGATTTACAAACTGCAACGCCCTTGCAAACAGTTTCCAGTCAACCGCAGTCTTTCTTCCCCTCCGGAAGTAATTCGATAAATAACTTTCATCCAGACGGAAGTCTTCTTTTTCAAACATCATGGAATCATCTATCTGGTGGGATAGCAAAGACATTACCGCCTTCTTTTCTGCATTGTCTAATTTCATCCGATTCTTATGGGAGGATGCATTCCTCAGATATTCATTTGCCAGTCTGTCTCTTTCCTGCGGATTCACATAATCACGTTCTGCACGTCCGAAATAGGAGGCAACAAAATCTTCTTTGGAAACATCCAGCACATCCCTGTGTTCCAACGCCCGTAAGAACAGGCTCTTTTGATTTTCGTCTAATGCATAATAGCCTGCCATAAGAGCCGCTACCTGCTCTTGATTCTTCATATCCTCTTCTGCCTGCTTCTGAAGGAATTCGTCAAATTCTTCTTGTGTCAGAGAAGGCTTCTGCTCATATTTCTTATATACGTCAATTGCCTTTTTATTTTTGGTTTTAGCAATCAGTTCCGGTTCCGTTGCTTTCCGTATAGCAGCAATTCTGGTCTGGTATCTTACAAGCTCCTTTTCTGTCTTCAATGCATTCCGGAAAAGCTGCCAGTCAATTAATGTCTTACGCTCCATTGCCGCTTTTACAAAATCATCCTTTTGCAAAAATCGTCCGGTCATATCCACATCATCTCTTAATTGGAAGCTGCATAGTGATAAGAATGCCTGCGTGCAAGATGCATGACTGCCGCCTTCTTTCAGTAGTTTCTGTCGGTCTTCTCCTTTCAACTGCTCAAGGAGTTCCGCACGTCCCTTCCAATCCACATAATCATGGAAATTGTTGAACTTCTCCGGTTTCATCGGTTCATCCAGTATTGTCCGTTTTTGAAGAAGTACCACTAAGCGTTTGCATCTGTCTGCATCCAGCTTTTCCAGTACCTGCTTCATATCCTCCTGTCCGTCTTCTGCTGCCAGCTTTCGCAGTACCTCTAACCATTCCTGCGGACTGTCAACCTCCTGCTTTACAAGTTCCTTGCGTCGATTCTGCTTCTCATCCTGTATCAGCATCAATTCCTCGTTAAGGAAACCGGCTCTGCCATTTAAGCGATTCCAATTCTTTGGTCGGTTATTCCGGTATTGCGTTATACATAATTTCGTAAAGGTCATTACCTTCTTAAAAACGTCTCCGTTAACAATACCGCTTCCCCGACTCAGCCTTTCCACTACCATTCCGTATTGAATCTCCGGTTTAAACGCCTCATTCCGGATATAATGCTGTATCTGCTCCTTCAGGTTCTGTACGGCATTGGCATCCTCTCCCATATCTTTAAGAACCAACTTAGCCCCGGCAAGCTGTTCACTTGCCAGAAACTGTCCCGGAATCATCAGCGTCAGTGCAAACAATTGCCGCTGCTTATCGTCTAACTGATTGTACTCTTTCAAAAATTCCCGATTGCTGTCCCCAATTAGTTTTTCAAGGTCTTTTCTGGTTACGGCTGCCCCTTGTCGCTCCTCTGCCGATAAATCATCCGAGGATACAGCTCCCAGTACGGTATCAAAATCCTGTACTGCATCACACAGCTTGTCATTCTCCATACATTTCTGCACCTCTTCCCGAAATGCCTGAAGATTCCCTTTTGTAATTCCCGCTAATATATCTGTCCGGAAATATTCAAGGAAGCCTGCCCGTATCTGCTCCTTATTTCCGCTAAGCTGCGATTTCCGGTTTGCTATCTCTTCAGAAATCACACGATTTGCCTGATATACGGATGCAAAATATTGCATCCGATTCTCGGCAAGTTCCTGAAATGCCGTACCCGACATGGTATAAAGTCCTATGGTTAAGCAATTCTTCACGTCTGCAATTTCCTGTTTTATAAATGCATACTGCTCCATCTGTTCCATGTCTGCAACACGCTTAACTATCTCCTGCCGCTCCTGCAATTCTTTATAAAGCTTCAAGGCATCTCCCTGTGGTACAGCTTCTTCCTTATAATCGTGAAGATACAGATACATAAAATAGCGTTCCAACTGCATCTGGTTTTCTCCGTCTTTGAACGGCTTTGCTTCCATTAGCTGCTGATACCTTGTTGTAAGCCAGCTAACTTCTTTGTCCAGACTTTCAAGCTTCGGATTTTCCTGTGAAAGATATTTTTCCACCAATATATTCCGAACCGGCTTCGGTATATCACTCCATTTCTTATCAATTTCCCTTTCAGTCTTATCAATATCACTCTCTGTGACTGCATTCTTTTTATCGCCAACCGCAAGAATCGGAGAACATTGCCTATGTGCCTGTGTCCGCAGCTTCTGAAGCTGTTCCCTCACCGGCTGCTCAAGTTCGATTCCCACCGTCCGCTGATTAGCCGCCGCAATTCTTGTCTTTTGTATCTCATCCAACACGACACGCTCTGTCTCTACAATCGGATGCTCCTCCATCTTTCTCCGGTAATCCGCGTACCAACTATCATATTGTGTCTGAAAATCTGCAGCACTGCTTGTGATACAGTATTCTATCATATACTGAATAAACGGAAGGAATATCTTATCAGCCTCCCTTGCATCCATATTCTGCCGCATCTGTGCAATTCTTTTATCCATATAATCTCTATTTACATCATATCGCTTCTTGCCATCCGACAAAACCATTTCCAAGGTTCTGTCACCTTTCAAAATCTCATTTGCATATTGATTACCTTTTAATACGGCTGACAGGATTCGCATGGTCAATTCATCCCCGTATTTTGCATCTGCCTTTTTTAACCGTTCTTCCAGTGTTTTCCCATCGGTCTTCATATCTAAGAGCATCTGTGTAAATGTATTCATGCTTTCCTGCCAATACAAGGAATCATGCTTTTTCCGGATTTCAGCCTGATTCTCCCGAAGGAACAACGTAACCGTACTGATGTCATACCTATACTGCCCGCGATTTATCACTTTAATCAACGGTTCCAGCTCCTGACATAATTCCCCCATATATGCCTGAAACTCTTCGTTCTCATCAAACATCATATGCTTCCAGACATCCTGCTCCTTCATCAAAAACGGAACCAGACCTCTAAATGCCTGATTATCATAGTTTTCTAATTCTTCCCTCCTGATTTTTCCAACTTCAGCCGTTTTCTTTATCTCATCATTTTCAAAAATGCCTTTTTCATCGGAAATATAGCTTTCTAATTTTTTCAACAAATCATCAAAAGATTCCACTCCGTAATTTTTTAGGTTTTGTTTCTTCATTTCTTCGGTCACCACAACCTTATCGTCCAGCGGATCCTGTTCTGTTGGTTCCAGTCTGCCAAGCACACTTGATAACCGGTTCATTATACATACTTTTTCCCTTTTCGGTCTTTCCGCAAGAAGTTCATTCAGCTTCTGTTCCAACCGGTCGCTTCGGCGAAGTGTACATATAGCTAATTTCGCTATGGTATTCTCATACGCAGCTTCATCCCCACCGTTTAATACAGCTTCATATTTTTTACCAGGTCCAAACAGCTCTTTTTCCATTCCACACATCAGAAACTCCAGAAAATAATAACGCCGCCCTTCCTTATTCTCTGCGGTATCTGTTTTCTGCATTTCCCCAAGTGCCTTTCTCATGGCCTGGGACGCCTTTATAAAATTTGTTAGGTCATACGGATTGAATACTTCGTTTTCTTGTAGAATTTCTACCAACGTGCTATTTTGTAAATTGTTTTTGTCATTAAACGTTTCACCTGCAATCAGTGTATCCCACATCCAGTCTCTAAGACTCCTGCTGTGTAAATTCTTATTTTGGGCATAATAATAAATCAATTCTCTGCAAAGCCTTTTAATGTACACAATTGAATACAAATTCTGTGCATTTAATAATTCCCATGCACCTCTTGCACGCCGGAAATGGTCTAATCTGTTTTGAACCTTCCGCTGGGCTTTATCTTCAACCTTTAAAATATTACAATGCAGTGGTGTTGTATCCTCTTCCTCGCTACCAAGCAAATAAAGGAGCCTTCTTTCACTTACCTGTTTCTGCTCCTGCTCATTTTTCCATTCTTCCTGCAGAACTATATCGAAGTTTTGCTCTGTTACTTCACCCAAAATCATCTTTTCCATAAGTATACTCCGAAGCTTCATTTCTGCCACTCCGGAAATCTCTGCCCACTTTTCTGCGGTTTTTCCCAGATTTGCACGCAGATATACACACAAATTCTGATACTGGGCTGCAGTTAAGTGCTCCAGCATATCAAAATTATCTATCCCCTCCATATATTTCAGATGCTCTGCCAGTTTCTTACCTTTCAGCAGCTTTGCAATCTCCCGCATCACAAGCTCTTTGTGTGATGAATAGATAGTTCCGAATCCACTCCACTCACAGAGGTCAGCTCCCTCTAACCGTTTTTTATACGGTAAATATTCTGAAGATACCTCTGTCTTTTTTTCAGAATAAAAATATTCATTCCAACTGATTTTTTCGGTATCCCCGACCTCCTTTACTTCTTCTATTTTCTCATTCAGAAGCTTCTCAAATTCTTCACTTTCTATACATAAATATTCATTTTCCAGTGCAGATAACGCTTTCCAGCCGGTTTCGGAAAATCTCGTCGTTCCAAGCTTTTCACCGAATAAAGCCGCATTCTTTTCTGCGTATTGCTTATACCGGTTCAAGGCATCGGTCAATTTTTTAGCATCCTTCATATCTACGTTTTGCTTCATCAGAAGTGTCTGTGCCTGTTCTGCGAATCCTTCCGGAAATCCGCTGTTCTTCATTGCGTCCTTCATTGCCTTATTTCTGGCATTTGCTTCTACGGAAAAAATACCCAGATGTGCCAGCATTTGACGTGCTTCATATGCAATTACTGCCGAAGAGCTTGTATACCAATACACCCCTAACTGCTTCTTAAAATCAGAAAATGCTATTTCCCGACTGGTTTTCATCAGATTGCGTTCCAGCATTTTCCGCAGATTTTTCTCATTTTCCTGTACCTGAAGCTCAACCTCTTTTACATATGCCGTAAAATCTTCTTCCTTTGCATACAGAATCCATGACTGAATTGTATTGTCTTCCCAAAAGCTTTTCATATCCGGCTGCTTTAGCTCCGGAATCCGTTCTTCCAACATTGTCTTTCTTGCCTGATACGGACGAACATCCACATCCTGTATAAGCTGCTCAAATACCTCCTCGGTAATATCCGATTCTGCTTCTTTTCCTTCTAATTCCTGCAGCACCTTATTACTTAAGCTGTTCATATCAAGCTTCTGTCCCAGCTTTGCACAAATCTTCTCTTTCAGCCGAGGCATTCCAAGTGTCAGCTCCTCATGCTCTGAAACGTATGCTTCTATTGCTCCAAGCTCCTTATCCAGTCTATGTACCAGACGCTCCATACGCTTAATTACTTCATTGCCCAGAATATTAACCGAATCCTCGCCCTGTCCGATTTCCAGCACTCTTCCCATTACATTTTTTAGAAGCGGCTCATAATACTCTTGAAACCATGGCTTTTTATACCGGTTATGTTTAATAATTTCCTTTAGCTTTTCTTCCCGCGTTTCTTCAATGTAGGTTTCAACCGGATTATTGACGCATACAATAGAAGCAGCATAGGTTGCCGTCATAGCTATGCCGCATAGAGTAGAAAATGCCTGTAGATTCACCTGCGATTTGTCTACTTGATTCAAATAATTACGAAGTGCTACCGAGGCACATTGATACAACAACAAATATGCCATTCCCGGATTTTGTCCGATTACCTTCATTCCGACAGCTTCATTTTGTTCATCCTTCATTTTAAGGTAATGAGCGGTGTTTGCTTCTCCTGTTTTTAAGTTCAGATTCTGATACTGTTGTATTAAAGTATGGGCTTCCTCTTGAGTAAAGTCGGCAGCAGAAGTCTCCCTAAGTTTTTTTAAGATTTCACAAAGGGCTTTCACTTCTCCCGTTTGTTCGACTCCCTTTGCTAAGAGGTTGTCTGGCTGAAATACATCCGCTCCTGCCTTTTCCTTCATACAGGTCTGGAAGGCTTGTTCTACCTGTGTCATATCTGTTTCATCCTTACCCTTTAACTGAACCTCCAGCTCATTTTGCATATCAGCTACAGTATCGTTTAATATATCCTTCTTATGATGTTCCCGCAATTCCTTCAATTCCCGGCGTTCCCTGTATCGTAGCTTGAATAAAAACGGACTGTTTGCCTCCTGCTGTTCCAATTCCTCTTTTCGTCTATATATATCATACTCGGAGCCAACAATTCCCTTTTCGCCTTGCGGAATCTGCCGGAGCTGCTGCATCGTTTGTTGCTGCATCATTTGCTGCTGCACATCCTGCTGTTTATCATTTATTGTAGTAATATCCGTTTTTTTTCTTTCACTGTATATGCTGCTATCCATCCTCATTCTCCTTACTTATATCCATAATCTTCCTTCGGTTGACGGTTCCCATGTAATCTCAATGTTTCCCAGAAGCTTTTTTGCCAGTGGTAAGGTATTTTCCTCTACACAGGCAAATTCCAGATATTTAAGATGTGCAACCGGTGAAAGCAATGCCTCTAAAACCTCCTTCAGAAGCCGGATTCCCTCGGTGCCTGCTGCCTTATCCAAAAAGAGAAGGTCCAGAATATAGGTATCTTTTTCCTGTGACGGACGAACCAGTGCGATACCGCCTAATTTTTCTCCTATCGTCAATACCATACTGTACCGCCTGTCCGCATTTAAATAATCTGCCCGGCTAATCATATAGGCATTTCGCTTTTCATATCCCCTGATGATGGAACGCATCTGCTTTGGTGTAAGATATTGAAGCGGAATCATCCGGACTCCCTTCTTTTTTTCTCTTAATTGCATGGAATGTAGCGGAGCCTCCAATAGCTGCTGTCTTGATATATGAATGTTCGCTGTAGAATCCTCTTGAAGCTCAAACCGCCGTTTTGCAAGCATATAGCTTATCACAGCGGAAGCTGCACTGTTAGAATCATAGATTAAAAATAGTTGCTCTGCATTTTGTTGCTTTGTCAATACGATTGCTGCATCTAAAAGTTTACTTCCCACGCCCTGCCTCCGGTACTCTTTCTTGACCCAAAGCCATGACATCTGATACCCTTCCTTCATTTCTTCCATGACGGCAGCTCCCAGAAGCGTGCCTTCCTCTTCGCTTTTTATTACCATTACTTGTCTGAACCAAAACCGAGCGGGTATTAACTCCTGTAATTCCCCTTGTATTTCGCCCTTCGTGACTGTCACCTTCATCCCAGTTCCCCCTAATTAAATATAGATTTCAAGATTATTTTTTATATGATTTCTTCGTAATTTAAATATCTAAAACGGTTGTCCTTATTATATCAATTTCCCGTCATTAACACTAGCTTAATTTCTCATTCCGCTTCTTAAGATTATTTATATGATTTTTGGTTACACTAGAAACAGTATTTATACCTAAAAAAGAAAGGAAGTCCACATCTTGGAATCTATCTGGAATAAAACCGTTGAAATCCCGAATAAAAAATGTCTTGCGGAGGAC
>ULRB01091228.1_pt1 | contig 39323 bp, 43 predicted proteins | sample 1955051 | NCBI WGS metagenome assembly ULRB01 (sample SAMEA4835671, study PRJEB28245) | human gut metagenome | biome: gut microbiome; material: fecal sample | place: Denmark | collected 2008 | reverse complement strand
AGAAAACGCTCCAGAAGGTACATTCAATGCGCTATTAGCACATAAAGCAGAATCTAACGGTAAAACACCTGCTTGGATGCTCGGAGAATGCCGTCAAGATCCTCTTGTGGACAGCGATTATCGCTTACCTTCTGCTTGCCAGGGTCAAAGCCATCTACAAGAGTCCGTACTCAATCACCGAAATCGGCACCCTCGTCAGGGTGTATGGCCTGGTGAAGATGGACCTTGGGCAGCTGGTAACAGAGCCACAACCACTCATTCTAAATCAGGATGTCAATGAACTAACTTTATTTTGAAAATTAACGCATCAGTAGTAATCGAGGACTTCGGAATGAAGGTCCTGGACGGCCAGCAGTTGATGGACTTCATGGAACTCATCGAGGACCGGCACGCCCGGAAATCGACCATCATCACCAGCCAGTTGCCTGTAAAAAACTGGTATGACATCCTCGCAAAAAACACCACCATTGCCGACGCCGTGCCCGACAGACTCGCAAAAACGGCTCATAGAATCGAACTCTCTGGTGATAGCATGAGAAAACAATAGTACCTTTGACATACCAGGCTTGAAACGTTAACTCAAGTGGTGGTTATCGCCGAAATGCCTGGGTGGTCATCACTGAAATCCGCAACAGGATCGGACAAAAGCAGAATGTGACCGTCTACCACCTCATCAGCGCACACACCATCGGAGAGAAGATACTCCGCCTGCACGATGCCAAAAGGCGCATCGCGGACAACTTCCTCGAAGGCACCTCGGAAGCTCACACACTCTCACTCGAAGAGCTCCGGGCCCTCTGCGAGGGGCGGTAAGACTCCAACGCCAATCCGCACGATACGCCGCTCCCGACCGGCAATCCCGGCCAGGGCTCGAACTACCCCCACTGATCCTCCCGCCTGTACTTCTCCCCCACCGCCAGCAACTAACGGAACATCTCCAGCCGCTCTGGCTTGAGTTCCCCCACATTCATCAGCTTGCGGTTATGCTTGATCCAGTTGAGCATCCGATGCTCTTCTATGCGATGCTTGGACGGATTGCTGTGGTTAGTCTCCATGAAGTCCATGACCCCACGCCATTTCAAACTCGGAGAGTTATACAAGAAACTGATGTTTGACAAGTTGGAGGTCAACGAGAGTATGTTGGTTTATCAGCAATGCAAATATAAGGTAAAATAACCAGCTAACAAATACATACAAAGGAATTTCAACGCATGCCACTTACCAAGAAAGAATAACAAACCACTCAAACAACACGAAAATACATTAGTTTATTTTGTTGCAGGTTTATTAGTTTATTATGCATTGAACACAGATTTGCCCTGAGGTTTTCTTGTGCCTGATTCACAAATAATCTCAAACTTAAGGACGACTGACTCCAGCTACGTTATCATACACCACTTTGGACAAAGGTCTGGAAATCTCAACCTGAAGTCCAAGTGCATGAATGATACGATAGAAGGTACTGACACTAGGGGTCATTGTTCCGTTCTCAATCTTGGAGATATAGCTCTTGGTCGTACCAATCCGGCTCGCCAGTTCTGCCTGAGTAACCTTCTCTTCCTTTCGGGCATCACGAAGAATTTGTCCGGAATAGAAGGCATATGCCTGTTCTTCAGCCTCAGCACGCTCGGGGGTGCCGGGTGCGCCGAATTCTGCATCAAGGACTACATCATAGTCCCTAATCTGATTGTCATTTAAGTGTTCTGCCATAATAATCCTCCCTTATCCGTTTTGCTTTTTCAATTTCACTGCGCGGTGTCTTCTGCGTCTTTTTCTGAAAGCCATTGAATAAAACCACCAGATTCCCATTGTCAAATATGAAGAAAGTCCTGAAGATATTGCCTTCGAATTCTGTTCTCAGCTCATATATCCCATCCTCAATATACTTGACAAACTTGGCCGGCAATCTGTCAACACTCTTCAACAGCAGAAGCCCATAGTTTATCTTCTTCCTCTGGTCTAGCGACAATGTCTCCATAAATGCTTCAAAGTAGCCACCATATGTAATCACCTTCCTCATACGCAACAAAAGTGCCAAAAGTTTCTGTATCCTGCAACTTTTTTACAAAATATCGCTAAAAACCGATTTTTGCCCTTCTGGCTCTTTCCGCCGATTGCGATAGACGGGTTCACCAATCTCTTCGAGCATCTGGTCCAGGGTGTGTTTCCGGGAAATGATATTCAGTCGATGTGGCGGGACGGACGAGGACGGCTTTGAGGCCCAGGCCATCCAGGTAGCGGGTCAGATATTCGTACGGCAAACTCAATAATGTGACTCCCCCTTTCCGGGGCTCTCTCCCCTTCTTCCTTCCGCTTGCGTCTGTCCTCTTTCTCCGAGCCGTGACGTACCACGCTACACACCATCATCTCCATCTGTTCACTCAGGTTACGACCTTCGGCCATTCCCAGTCACCGTTAGCCAGTTTCTCAAAGAACACCGTCTGGTAGTAGTGCAGCGCATTGCATCCGTCCAGCGATCGCTCGCTGTGTGCACCATACTGCGTGTGACCGCCCACCAGTATCTTCTCACCGTGTTCTCCAGTTGTCAAATATCACCCAGACGTTTCTTCAGGCGTTTCGCCAACGCTTCGTTGGCTTTAGCCCAATCCTTGTTTGGGGTCTCTGCCAGTCGCTTTCGCTGTTTCTTCAATTTTTCAGGATCTAGCATAATCTTCTATCTGCTATAAAAATGAATAAATAACCGAGACTCCAACACCTCACATCTTCCGTCTTACCTCTTACATTATTATTTATCCATTTCTCTAAAACCCTGCCGCCTTTTTCGCAACTTTTTTGAATTATTCTCGTTTAGGTCTTCGTTTTCGTTATTTTTCCTCCGCTCCAGGCACAAATAGCTTGCAGCCATTAGAGACTTCCACTCCCCACGCAACCGGCTCCCTAAACGGTCGCTCGTTGCCTTCCCTACCCGCCATGTGCACCACGCAACATAGATCTCAATAGCCGTTTCAGTTTGAATTTCAACCTTTTTTTGTCTTTCTCCGTCATCTCACGCTCCCACTTGTTCATCACATAATGGCGGTAAGAATCACACATACCAACCATATTTGGCGCTTTCCTAACATAGGTAAGATAGCTGAACATCAAATTCTGAAAACCTCCAAAATTCTTATAGCTCTGTGCAACGACCAATATCAGCATGTCATAATCCAAGACCAGCAAATCGCCAATCTCACCTTTATGCTGCCGCAATATTTCGCTCTCATTAATGCGTTGCCGCATCTTCCCCTGTAAGATATAGTTGATTCCACGCACTCCAAATAGGCGACTATTGATAACTAAAACCGGATGTATCTTGACATTCCCCTTCTTGTAGTCATCGCCCCACGGAAGTTTCCCAGAAAAGAAATCTTCCATATTGCTTATCAGCTGTGGCAAGCCCTTGTTTCCACCTTCCTTGTCCTTTTCCTTATTCAAACGGTTGTCTATGTAGTCCATCACAACCGCCATATCATTGCCATCCGCAACTTCTTTGAGAACTCTCATATCTTTGTACTCAAACATAAACAAGCGATGTCCGGTTCTTATGGCAATGTCAGGCGAAGGCTGTTGGTCGTCAAAACAGTGTTCATTGTATATCCGAATCCTCCTATTACCAACCAACTGTTTTGCAAGGCTATAGAATAGTTTTTTCTCTGAAAAGTCTTTGGTAAGTGTCACAAAGATAGCTTTATCAGAGAGTTCAGATTTTAATTCTGCTTTTACATCCCACCAGAAGCCATCATAGAACAAATGGGAATAGTACGGTTGCGAGGCTATTAAGTAATCTTCATCAGACATCTTCAGAACGGGATATTTTCTGAAACAAGTGTTGTCCAGAATCTCCTTATCGGTAAAGATCATCCTCATACTTTCTGTGTCCCATATGTCAATGCACTTGTCCGCTATATAAGAAACAAACTCATCCCACAATCGTAATGATCCCGTATTTTCATAATCGACACGTCGCAGATAGTAGAGGCCTTCTTTGAAGTTATCTTTGTCGTGATAAACACTAAACGGCATTTTTGCCAGCAACATATAGCTGTACTCACTTTCAAAGCCATGCTTTTTAATCACCCTCTTAATAGCCTCACCAACCTGTTTGTTCTCTTTACCATATTCACAAAGAACAAGATACTTCAGCACTTGAACTTTTTCCAGTTCTTTCTTATTCTCCCCAAATTCATCAAGATTCAGTAAATCCTGCTGCATGATGATTTTCGCATCCCTAATGTCTGGCTCACCATCAATCTTATGCAAGATTTCTCTCTCGCGCTGCATCTCAATACTGTTTTCCGCAAGGATAGCTTTCAACAAAGCCTCATAAGCCTCAAAACTCTCACCTCTCCCGGCCCTTTCATTGGGCAGCATCAGTACCTTTCTCAGCAACCTGAACAGTGCTTGATGATTGACAAGTGTAAGCCAAGCCTCTTTATATTTACTCTCCTGTTCTTTTAACCTTCGGAATAGCCTTTTAACCTCACTCCTTTCCCTGTAATCCTGGAACATTACCAAAAGACCACGCTCAGCATCCATCGAGAAACTATCAAAGCTGTCCACGCTTATCATATGTACAACTCCTTCAATTAGCCCTTGCTTATTAATTCCACTGAGATAAGCTTCTGATTCTTTTGGTTTGTCATCATAAAGATCAGTATATTCAACCGTCTTGGTAACGTATGAGTGGTGTCCCAATTTCGCAGGCCTTTTCACAATCGCATTCAACAGGTCTTTACGCAACTCTTCTCCGCCCTGCAATCTCTCTCTCGTCATATATCCACTGAATGAAAGTGTCTGGTTCATAATATTCACCATCCTATTTCCTGTAGAAAGAGGCCTAGGGTTAAATTGAGTCTTCTTATAGTATTGGATAAAGTAGGGCAACAATCCTTTCTGCTTGAAATTGTGCTTATACAATGTTATAGTCCCCAAGTCAGTTAGGATGAGAGGGCGAACTCTGCTCACATCTAATCCTTGACGCACACATTCCTCATACATCTTGCGGTTCAAGTAGTTCTTCCATCCAGCAGCGACTTGACGCGAATCAGCCAAAACCAACACTAAGAACAACTGGCTGTCTTTAGCTGCCTTGTTATCCCACGCAAAAAGCCCATCTTGTATCCTTTTAGCGTTTCTTACCAGCTGACCTACTCCTTTCAGTCTTGTTCTTCCTTTTTCATCTTGATAGCCCACAAAGTCTTTCTCAACTTCTTCCAAAAGTTGTTGAACGGTTCCTTCTGCTTTGACTTCTTTCGGAATCTTAACGTCCTTACACTCTACCAGAATAACATCCATACCGTCACGGATATAGAAATCTGGTGGCGAACTTAATATTTCCTCTGGAACTATAGCCTTGCATTCACTATCGGTTAATGAAAACCAACCATGAGTATTGGCAACATCTTTCAGACAATCTACCAAAACAGTCTCTTCTGAAAACTCTGTTGTAAATATCCTGTTAAAACCATTGGGCTTGTCAGGGTGTTTCTTTTGCCACAGGTCATTGAAAATGAAATAAAGACCATCATACATCCGGTTAATCATGAATGCCACATCAATGACTGCGTATTCGTGAGGCCCAACCTTAATAAATGGCCGTTCCCTGAAAGCCACATAGTCAATATTATCTTCCAGTGGGATAACCTCGTTAATTTCAATGGAATCCTTCGCCACAATCTGCTCGGATAATAATTGGTCTTCATCCTTCAGGTTCTCAAAATTAATAACACCTGTTTTATACCTCGCCAATACCTGTATACTCCAGTATGTTCTAAGGTAATCTTTCCATGATGTCATCCCGTATGCTTCCAAGAAGTCATCATACAGGTCTTTTAACTGGGGGTGATTACAAATGAAATTAAAGAGTTTGGTTGTCCTGCTGTTTTGATTTCTGAAAAGGTCATCAATATCAGTTTTCTCACTGATAAAATCATTGTAGGCATACCTTGCCATCATTAAACTTGCAAGATACATCTCCAAATCTTCTTCTGGCTTAAATGGAATTTCCCCTTGTTCTCTATTCATGGTCTGCTCATTTGCCACCATGAAAGCACAATATAGGCTCCTCTCCAATGCGGGGATATCATCAGTACCAGCATTTTCAGACTTCGCCATGATATGTTTCAGTAGAAGCAAAGGTGTCTCGCTACCCGCGGCACATTCCATTGCTTGTTGCTGCGCAGCCTCTTCCATTGCAACATAATACCTATACCTGTGTATTACATCAAAAAGGATGTCTGTGTTGCCAGGACCCAAGAAAAACCGTGGAACATCAATCTGGGTAGTCTGTTCATCTACAAAATCCGGGTTATAGAATGGCTTCCCAACAAGTTTATTCTGCATGTTGGATACCAATCTTACTGCCCAAATACGTGTAATACCTGTAATCTGTCTCTCTATTGATGGCATAGCTGTTCCAGGGTACAATTGCTTGTACCCAACTATACCAACCAATTTACCAGATTTATATTCAGCCATCGTTTCCTCTACTTCATTATCTCCTTAACGTACGCGTGTAAGCATGTCAGTTTGTATTAGTGGCGCAAAGGTATATGCCACTTAATCAAACTGACAGTCGTACTTTATCGAATGCTTACATTAAACCTTCGTTTCCACCAATTTTTTGCTATCTCTGTCCAGCCTCATTGGAATGTTGTCTAGAATATATTCAAAATGTCCATCAATATTCTCAGCACCGATAGCAGGACACATACTAATCTTCATGTTCTCAAGCCTAAGTTCTGATGAAAAAACAGCTTCGCATTTGGCGACATCAAAAACCGTCAAGTTGTATCCGCCTCTGTGCAAGGAACTACTATACCTGATTCCATCATATCCCAGATGACGTAGATATTCCGCAATTATCTGCGAAGGGATATAATCATCCGAATTAGTTGTCGGAGAAGAAAAAGCAGATTGAATAAACCATAACAGCCAACTATCTATGTTTTTTTCGTTATCCGGTGTAATATCCGTCGCAATGTTTGCAATAGTCAATGGCTGTTTTACCTCTATTCCAGAGACATTAACAGCGCGGTACAAAATGGGGCGCACCTCAAAAACAGCAGTAGTTGGACTTTCAGCCATGTATAGGTAACGGATGAACCTTGGATTAGAACGTCCTTCTCTTATCAACTCCGGCCTTGGTGGGACATACGAACCTTCTTTACACAATCCCCTAAACTTATTCTCTTTATTCCTGTACCATGTGTGATCATACTCGGGATACTTCGTGCTATAACACTTAGCAATCATATGTTCAGTACGCGCCGCATTATCATCAATGATTCTAGCCCTATAGAAGATTGTACCAGGGTTAATGGAAACAACACACCTCTTTGCCAACTCTTCTAACTTATCAAGAACACAGTGAGACGGGAAGAACCTATGGCCATACATTACTTCTTTCCTGAATGACTCCCAGAGTTCACGTGCCTTATCATGGTCTACTGATGCCATATTATTCTTCGGTTTTATTCTCCCAGGCAACCCGCCTGTTGCTTGGTCTCCATGTATTGGGAACAATCTTCCTGAACGCATTGAAAGAATAATATTCCCTGCGAACCGGTTTCTCAATCATCCGACGATTAATAACGTTCCTGACATTTCCGGTAGTCTTTCCGTAATAACTGGCAAAGTCATCAGCAGTTCCCCGAACAATTAGATTTGATTCCATTGTCTTTGCCAACATCTAAATCTCCTCCATTGTAAGAAGATCATTTCGACTTTATACTTCATGAAATCCAAGAATTCTAAAACGATTTTCTTGGCGACTTCGGGTCTTTTGTCTTCCATTAATTCACCCCCACTGATTCACCCTCCTATACCTCTCCCCTACCGCCAGCAACTCACGGAACATCTCCAGTCGCTCCGACTTGAGTTCCCCCGCATTCATCAGCTTGCGGTTATGCTTGATCCAGTTGAGCATGAGGTGCTCTTCTATGCGATGTTTAGATGGATTACGATGGTTGGTTTCCATGAAGTCGATAACTTCACGCCACTTTTCAATCCACATTTCATCCTGCGTCATTTTAACCGTCCTTGCTGTTTTAATGACTCTTTAAAACCATGGGCATAGGACTCTAGCCACTGCTTCCATTGCTGCTTTAATATCTCCTTCTCGCGCTGTGGAAGTGACGATTGATCAATTTCAGATTCTCGGAATCTGGAAACCGCCTCTTTCACTATATCAATTTGCTCTTCAGAACAGAATCCGCCGAAGAGTAAAACGCCGAAAGCCGCCTCTGCAGCACCTCTAAAAAATGGATTGATCAGACCAAACGGATTACTCGGCATCATATGTAATGTGGAAGCTTAGAACTTCCTCCAGACCATCTTGTTGACTATACCCGTGTAGCTCTGGATGATCTTCACGACCTTAGTAGATACGTTCTCATCCACATAGTCCGGGACGGGAATACCATCAAAGCCATCTCGGTTCAAAGACACCGCAGTATCCACCGCCTGCAGCAAACTGCCCGAGTCAATACCGGCAATGATGAAGCAGGCTTTGTCAATGGCTTCAGGCCGCTCTGTCGAGGTGCGGATGCACACGGCCGGGAACGGATGGCCGATAGAAGTAAAGAAGGAACTCTCCTCCGGCAAAGTACCACTATCAGACACCACCGCAAAAGCATTCATCTGCAAGCAGTTGTAATCATGGAATCCCAACGGCTCGTGCTGAATCACGCGGCGGTCCAAAACAAATCCGCTGGCCTCCAGGCGTTTCCGGGAACGAGGATGGCAGGAATAAAGGATCGGCATATCATACTTCTCCGCCATCTAGTATCATTACCGGACAATTCCAGCATTACTGCGAATCCTATTCTGTCTGTCGAGATCTCCTCGCTAACGTCAATTGACAAGAAGGCCCCCGAATCTACACGAATCTAAATTATTGGATAACAGCCACTTCTCAAATGACTATTTCAAATGATAGGTGGTTCTCTTCTGGATACTGTCCATGGAAATCATAGGGAACGGATAGGGCGCCAAGGCAGAACCCTGAAGTTCACGGACAAAATAACCACGGGTGGTACTAAAGGCGATACTAATCATCATGGGCAGGAAATCGCTCTCGATGCGGAACTCGTCTTCGCCCTCTTTCTCCGTAATGTATGACGCCAAATCTACTACGTCAAAGGTTGTTACAAGACTTCCGGAGAAAAGAGTCTTCTGACCAATCAGATAAGCCAGCATTACGTTAACGTTAACCTGTGACATGGGACGGTTCACCTCAACCGCCACCTTGTACAATACCTTCAAATTGGATGCGGAGATTCCGCCTCCCATCCGGGTAGGTGCCGGGGTGTCGATGACGGTATTGCCAACCGACGACAAGCGAATTTTCAAGTTCTCAGCAGGCTCTTGCATAGCTATTATACTCATTATAGCGCGTCTTTCTGGAAGAAGATGCTACAGGTTTACAATTAACGACACTGGAAGGGAATGCGCAGAAAACGCTATAGTCAAACAGACCAGATTCCTCAGCAATATACCAAGCAGGCTGCATGGAAGTCAAAATGGCGTCATAATACTTGTTGTATAACTTTTCAGAGAAAGACATCCGGGCAAACTGAAGCATCTCCCGCATAATCGCAGGATCTGCAGCCAGAGCAAGCAACTTGCCTACGGAAAGTGTCGGGACGGACCCCTCTTCATACAGACCGAACTGATTCTCCCCCAAGCCAAGGATGATTGACATGGCACTGGACGGAATGCCATAACGCTCACGCATCTTCTTCAATTCCTCTGCCGTGGGAATACCATGACGATAACGATAGGTATCGTAGATATGCTTGAGATTTGCTTTCTCCAGTTCCTCATCCGCGAACTCCATACCGGTATCCACACAGCGATAGAAAGACTTCTCATAAGAAATCGTCTCTCCACGATATGACACGGTTGCCTGCTCCGAACAAAGTTCCAGCTTTCCTCCGGTTATAGGACTTGGTCTATCAAGAATCTGTTTCATTCGTTTCTTTTGTGTTCTTTAGTAGCAAATACATGTCATGTTCAGCAAAATGGAAAGAAATGCAGTAAACATTGTATTGAGGTATAAGGAAGATTTTGATGTAACAGAGGTGGCCTTCAATCCGTTTTCCAAACTTCCATACCGGGCTCAATCCCGGTGACTCATTCGGATCCGGGCCCTCAAAATAATCATCCGGCTCCAACTTCAGTAACCATTCTCTCTTCCTGTCAGGCCTATCCCATTCCATATCCGCCATAAACTGCTCATTCTTACCGCGTGTGTCATATAGAACTTGACCCCCCATCAAGGTCAGCCAGGTTTTCATCCGTTCCAAGAATGCCTTTACTTCTTCATATGTTGCGGAAGTGTTAGCCATCAAACTACTATGCCAATCTACATTCGTTTCAGTATTTACGCGGCAAATATAAACAATTATTTATATAAATCCAATGAATCCGTGGAAAACAAGAGAAAAACTACGTGTTATCCCACACGAAAATCCTATCCAACTCGCGGTCGTCGCTGCGGGTGAGGAGGTCGCCGTGGAGGTCGATTTCGGTGTGGTCGAGGGCCATGATGGGGTTGCCGGCATGGGTTCGAAGGTTGCCAACGAGGATGACGCGCTTGAGTAGTGGGAGGAGACGCTCGAAGTCGACGTCGTACATGTTGCCACCTTGCATGCCGTCTCGCCAGTGGTGGGTGACGTAGCAGCCGAGCATACATTCGGGTTTGAATAGCCGATAGGCCGTCAGGGCATCGGCTTTGATGACGTCTGGCGGATACTTGATGACCGGCTGACCTTGGGCTGCATAGTACTGCCGAATCATCTTATCAGCCTGCAGGTGACTATCTGTCATCTTGATATCAAGCAATCGGCCGATGCTGCCCGTCCCTGCCCCAATTTCGATAGTCTTGTAATCCCCCATCAAGTCATCCAGCACATCCAGCAGTTCCAACGATTCTATCAAATAACCATTTAAGTATCATAATTGTTACGATTACCTGTTATTCTATTCATCACAAATCTTACTCTACACCCTTTTCATTGTAATTCTCGGAAAAACCGTCTTAGTGAATTATATTAACTGCATAGAGGCCTTTTTATTATAGGCACATTCTCACAAGATATTAAAGCCGCAAATTAAATCAAAAACAAGTAATTCAAGAACACTGTTGAGGAAGTCTGTAATATCATCATCCTCTGTATGGTCACTAAAACTGAAGGTGTAATCTACCTCCTGCCCATGAAACATCTTGTTGCGGTAGAAGTAGCAATATTTGCACACAATCAATGCCAAAACATTTGCATTATTCTTTGCATGTGTTGTCACATAGCTATTGATTAGTGTATCCGACACGGGCTTTAGCACATGATCTGCCAATCCTTTCTTATGAATATCACAAGCTTTTCTGAACATCCGAACCAACCGGATGTCTTGGTTTTTTCTTATTAGATTATCTATTACCAGATTTATCTGCCGTACGTCTCCAGTATATGGGTAGTTCGCGATAATCAACTTTCTCCAATGAAGTTTGTCTATCTACCTACTGCCCACTTTGTCCACAAATGATATCGTCTTTGAAAGGGAAGGAGGATTAGAATCAATAAAAGTTCGTATAGAGCGCATAGCTTCTGTTTCTTCTGGTTTCTTTGGTAGCGGACTATGGTAATGATGCCAATATGCCAACTACTCAAATGCTCTCCAATAACGTTCGAAAACGAAATATCTGTCTTTTGAAGTCTTCCCCCTTAGATAATGAGATACAGCCCGCCTTAGGTATTCTGACTTTGTACTTTCCTCCCATATTACATCCATCACAGAGGCTGGAATTGCATTCCTTAATTTGAAGTCCCGAGATAAAGGCTGGCTTTTAGGGTTAATAATCCTGCTTTCTTTATTTTTAGGTGTTTCAACATCTATACTACGTATTTCAACTCGCCGCTCATTTCCCAAGTATAGATAGAGAACGGTCTTAAAGATTTGCGCATATATTGTATTCTGCCTATATTCCAGGATATCCTCCAAATTGAGCCTTTTTCGATTTCTGGTGGCTTTAATAATCACCTTCTGTTGATAGAACCTAATGTAATCACCACCACCAGCTTCCAAAACAGCAGTGGGGATATTTTGGTATCGTACACTACTGATGGTATTTCTTATTTTATTTCCTCTGCTCGTGTGAATTGTTATGGTGCATTTTACTTTTGTCATGGTTTTGTTAGATGTTTATTACTAACCTTTTCGCGCCTTTTATCCTTCAACCATAAGTATTCCTTCCTCCTCATGCTCCACAAACAGCCCCTCCTTGCACTCGAATATAACCGAGTCGGGTTCCAGGCTTTCCAGATTATGCCACACCCCTTTCTTGATTACAAAACTCGGAGCATGACCACCCAGTCTCATGGCTGAAAATCCAGTGTTTTTTCGGAGCATAACCACCAAAAAAGCGGTAAAACCTTATAAAAAATGCGCGCACGAGGCCAACGGCCGCCCCTTCTTTTCGGAGCATGTGCACCCACTTTTGTAAGGGAAACGCTTGAGGGACAATGCTTTTCGGAGCATCGCCACCCGCTTGTTCGTTAACTTTGCAGCTCAACCATAAATTGAGCGAGTCATGGCAGGTAAATGTAAAGAAATGAACAAGATCAAGCAAGCGTTGCGTCTCCACCTTGACGGAGAATCAAACCGGTCGATAGGCCGCAAACTAGACCTGTACAAAGTACGCCATAGCCGATGAAACATCCCGTGCCATACGACATACAGCTATTGATACTGATTCACCCTCTTGTACCTCTCCCCTACCGCCAGCAACTCACGGAACATCTCCAGTCGCTCCGACTTGAGTTCCCCTGCATTCATCAGCTTGCGGTTATGCTTGATCCAGTTGAGCATCCGATGCTCTTCTATGCGGTGCTTCGAGGGATTGCGATGGTTGGTCTCCATGAAGTCGATAACTTCACGCCACTTCGCTATCCATAATTCATCTTTAGTCATCGTGCGATCCTGATTTCTTTCAATCCTGATTCAATCTCCTCCAGCGATACCGCTCCACCCCACATACGGCAGACATACTCCGGGCTCACACAACCGAAATCCATTGAGCATGAACGAGCTTCGGATTCCAGGAATTGACGAAGCCGCTCGATGACACTCATATCTATCTCACTCATAATGTAAGTATATCTTCTTGTCCCGTAGGTTCATACGGCCCATCATTCATTTCAAGAATTACCGTCCCACTCTCCAAAGCGCGAGCGGTATGCCACTGGCCGATAGGTATGTTGAGGGCTACGTGGACCACGCGGACTAAGTTCGATGGTCTCTGTACAAATCCTATCCACTTCATCATAAAACTCCTCTACCAGTCTTCCGCGCAGACACACGACTGTTTCAGATGATTTCCGATGCCTGTGGATTGGCAGCGGGCTACCAGGCTCAATCGCGTTCAACATCCGCTGCGAGCCGTCTTCGGGGCTATTCCGCAAATCCAGATTCATCCTCAGACGAGGCGATGCCTTCGCCTGCTCTGTCAGGCAATCCAGAAGCCCTTGTGTTATCTTTTCGTTCATCATTTCTTAAGCGATGCCAAATATTCTTCGTGCAAATGATAGTACTTCTTCATAAACAGCACATATGCGAGCACCAGCACAATTGCTACGACCATCAGGTAAATCCAGTGCGCCAACGGAGTATTTGGAATCAAGTAAACCATTACCAGCGAAACAACCAACTGCAACCCTATATAAATCAGTGAAACCCTCACATGACTCATCCCCAGCTCATTTGCCATCAACTGATAGATATGTTTTCTATGCGCCGCACCAAGATTCTCATGCAGCATAATCCGGTGGATAATAGTACAGCAGCCGTCAATCCCATACACCAACAGGAATACAAGCCATGTCAGGTCATTCGTTGACAAAATCAATTTGCCAATAATGAATAGCATGATAAAAGCGATACTGATACTACCCACATCACCGGCGAAGCACTTGGCCTTTCCGCGGGGGCGAAAATTAAAGAAACTGAAAACCGCAACACCAAGGATAGCAACCACCAGCATACTTTCACTAGAGAAGCCCATGGTGTGGTTCATCAGCAGCAGTGGCAACAATACGGCAAAAGAATATCCAGCCGTGATACCGTTGATTCCGTCCATGAAATTGATAACATTGGTCGCGCCGACAAAAACAATCAAGGCAATCAGAACAACCCACCACATGCTCCAATGCATGATGCCCAAATTCCAGAACATCAAGCCCATTGCAACGCATTGTGCCACAAGGCGGACGGAATCCGGAAGCGAATGTACATCATCCCAAAAACTCACACTGGCAATTAAGACCAAGCCTATTAAAAACGGCAAGTGCTCAATCACAACGCCCCAGTCACCTGTGCCGCCCAGCAGTCCCGCCCAAACAAGCATTGAAAAAGGGAACACTATACCTCCACCACGCAGCACAATGGTACTGTGCGACGACCTTTCGTTGGGCCTGTCAATGATATTACACTTATCTGCAATCTTGAAATATACCAATTCTGCCACTAACAGAATAACTGCAATGATAATATATGTAACAACCATTATTTAAAACTTTCAAGTGTAACTCTCAATCCTTCTCTCGCATCCACCGGCATTCGCTCCACTCCCAGCGCTTTCTTAATCTTGGCGTTGGATGACACATAGTTTTCCGTGAGCTTCTGCAGCCTGTCCGGGTTCAGCGGCAGATGTAGCCAGCCACCCACCTTCGCGCATCCTGTCACCAGTCCCTTAGGTAGTTTCCAGATATGCGCCTTCTTTCCGAGGCTTTTGCAAATCTCCTCAATCAGTTCATTCGTCGATAGTGCCTCGTCATCACCCATATTGTAGATACCCGACGGCACATCCTTCGTAAGCACACCCTCCACGGCAAAACATATATTCTCCACCGAAGTAAACGTCCTGCGATTCTCAAACGCACCCAGCGGCCAAGGAATACCCTTCCGTACCACGTTGTACAGCAGATTCAGATTCCCTTTATTCCCAGGGCCGTGGATCATACAAGGACGGAAGATATAAACCTGCTTTTCTGCCGATGGCATATTCGCTAATATATACTCTTCAGCCTTAATCTTACTCTCTCCGTAAGGGCCGACCGGCGCCGGTGCGACATCCTCCGTGAGCACTCCTTCTACCCTGTCCGCGGCGGCCTTTGCCGTGCTAAAAAAGATAAATTTTTTAATGGAAGGATGTGCCAGAAAGTAGTCATATATCTTCTGCGTCACTCCTGTATTAACTTTGAAATAGACATCTGCCGCCGCCTGATTCTTGGTGTCATGTGCTTTGCCAGCCAAATGCACAATAGCATCTACGTCTGGAATCTTTCCTTCATCCAAATCATTCCACGAATAGGTCTTTTGAATACTCTCTTTCTCGGGCGCAATTATATCTAATCCATAAATGGTATAATTATGAGCCAAATACGAGACCAGATTGCTGCCCACGAAACCGTGAACTCCAGTTATTAAAATCTTCATATCTTATCCAATAGTTCGTTAAAAATTCAATAAGTTACGCGACTCTGGCCGTGAATAAAACAAGTTCTTTGACAAGTTTGTCAATTAAATGCGGGTCTGGGTCCATCCCGGACACGCAAATAAATCGCTCAAGCATATAAGCATTGTGGATAACAGACTTGCATGTCGAGATTGAGAACGGCATATCAAGCTTCTTGCTGGCCGCCTTGGCGAGATTGATGCTCGCCAGCGACGCATTGAAGTTGAAGCCGAGTTTGTTGATGCTGGTTGACTGGCACTGCGTGAGCCCCGTGTGCTGCTTTCCGGAACGAAAGTAAAACTCGATCTGGAATCTTGTCCGGTAGATGTCAATGACATCCTTTCCGGACATGTCAGCATCTGTTGAGAAGTACAGCTGCCACTTGGCACTTCCGTCACCGGGATACCATACGGCATGTTTGACGGTCCTTTTCAACGGCCTCGAGTATGCTTTCAGGCTATACAGGCGCCCTTTGTCGATGTCGAGCTGCTCGCATCTGGAAAGGTCAAGACTGTTGATGTCAATCTTCCCGTCATAGACAGACGGGCGGCCGCGTTTCCCTGTACGCCCCTTTGTGGTCGGATAATACAGCACCGAGTCGTTCCTCAGCCTGCTGATGACAGTGAAACCTGCTTCCAGCATAGGGGTCACGAAGGTCCCCTTCGAGAAGAACGCGTCAGCGATGATGACCTTTGTCAGGTTCTGCAGCTCCGTCTTCTTGCTCAACAGAACGGCCACATACCACTCAACAAGATTCTTGTCCATATTGTCCAAGGTGACGGCGTCTGGAGTCTGAACCGCTTCAAGTGCCACGCAATCCTTGTCGTCAGCATCAACAAGACCGATGCCCAACATCTCCAGGCCGCGTTTCATGGCCCCGGCCAAGCCGGACCAGAAATAGCCTGTCCAGGGTGTCTTGTGCCCTGATTTGGAGATATGGCTGGGGTCAATAGCTATCGCCTTGCGCTTGCCGGAAAGTATCTTGGACGCAAGGTGCGCATTGAATGCGAACCAGTCGAAGCCTGCCTTCTCGAAGTTGTTGCGATACGTCTGTTCCGAGAACTTCCCGTATCGTCCCATCTGAAGGAAATTGATCCTGTCGGGTATGCTCATGTACAGTTGCATGGTGTCCATGAATACTTTATCAAAACATTTGCCTAAATTTGCGGTGCAATCGAGTGCTTCCCGGCACTCTTCATTGTATTGGTTAAGTACGCTGATGTGATGTTCACTGTTAGTGCTTTGATTTTGACACTTTAAGTTACTAATAATCAGCGACTTAACCAAATTTATTTCGGCTTATTTGCTTGATTCCGAGCGATTTATATTGACAAAATTTTCAAAGATCTGAAGGGCGTAATTCTGGTATAAGCCAGAAACAATAGTATATGTTTAACGGTAAAAATTTACCGAAGTATTGGTTATCGGAATCAAATATTATATCCATTAATCTCCACTTCTCATCACTCCGATCATCCACATTCGCCTCTTGGAACAGGCTTACATAGGCTTCCCATTCAGCTTGTCTAGGTAGCGCTGCCAATCAAAACCATCCACGGTATCACAAATCATAAACAGCTGCCGCCCGTGCCGATAAATCTGCATTTTGAGTATACCCACCTCCCGCTGTCCGGCAATCACCTCTGGCCAAACATGCCGATGCGTCTCCACATATAGCGCGAAATCATCTTCCAGAGTTAGCGTTTGACAGTATCTTTTCATCTTTTGTTGTAAAAAAAGCATAACACGACACCACTACAAAGCATCCAAACGGCACCAAATAACTCACATTGATACTTCCCGTGGCATCGCTCACCATCCCCTGGACGGGCGTAAGCAAAGCACCGCCAAGGATTGCCATTATCAAGCCACTGGCGCCTATTTTCGCATCGTCATGGTGCTCACTGTCATTTACAGAGCCCAGGGCAATACCGTAAATCGTCGGGAACATCAGGCTCATAAACACGCTGATGAGCACTAGGGCCACCACAGCCGCCCAACCAGAGCAAAGCACTACCAACAGAGCGCATAAGGAAGTCAACACGGAGCCCACTGACAGGAGCCGCTGCGGAGCAATATACTTCATCAGCCAGGTATAGACAAAGCGCGAGCTGCAGAATCCGATCATGGCAATCAGATACAGGGTGGCAGCCTCCGTCTCCACACACCCCAACTCCTTCATCACCAGCCTGATGGTAAAACTCCATACGCCAATTTGCGCCCCCACATAGAAGAACTGGGCCACCACGCCACAAATGTACTTCTTATTCCCGACCAAGCGCCGGAAAGATGCTTTCAGCGAACTTTGCTGACTAGTATCTTTCCCCTCCGGCATCCTCGCAAAAAGCATCACGACCATAATAGCCAGCAGCACCACGCCCACCCAGGCATATGTTCCGCTCACGGAATATAGCGAGATGTCCAACAGGATAAAGTATTTGCTTACCAATATCCCCAAAATGCTGCCAATAGGATTGAAACTCTGCGCGATGTTCAGCCTGCGAGTTGCCGTCTCAGCAGACCCCATACACATGATATACGGATTCGCCGCAGTCTCCAACACCGAGCAGCCTGCCGCCAGAATATAGATGGCAATAAGATAAAAAGCATAGCTCTCCACCTTGGCCGCAGGCCAGAATAGCAGCGCGCCCACCGCATACAGTGCCAAACCAAGTATCACACCACTCTTGTAACTGAACCTGCGGATGAATAGCGCCGCAGGCAGCGCAATGCAGAAGTAAGCCCCGTAGAACGCCATCTGAATGAAACTCGTCCGTGTGTCGCTCATCTGCATGATCTTCTTGAACGCCGCCAGCAGTGTATCCGTCATATTGTTGGCTAGTCCCCACAGAGCGAAAAGTGAAGTCACAAGCACAAACGGCAGCAAGTATTTTTTTTCAATGACTTTCATTTTCAAGATTTAAAGAATGAGAGAATCCGTTTACTCCCCCGGTCTGCGAATTGTCAGCGGTATCGCCTCCGGATGTTCAACCACAAAGGCCGATGCATCCTCTACCACACAGGCAAGATAGCCTCCGCCCCCCGCTCCGGGCATCTTCCAGGCAAGGACCTCGTCACGGTATGCGTCTATAAAGGACAGGATGTCATGCCCGACCTGATCGGGCATCTCAGATTGCTGGTCGGAGCCTGTAATGACTGGGCGAACCATTCCAGGGAACATTGCCACCTGAGCGTCAAAACTGTCACGATATGCCGCAGCAAAGCCCTGCAGGTCGCGGACTATGATGGCCGCCCAGCAGCGTCTTGCGGCCTCGGCCAAAGCCTGCACTTTAGGCAAAGTAATATCCTTCCCTTCCACCACGCTGCACCCGGGTCTGCGCGGTTCCATCGGAATCATCACCAGATGCGCCTCCAACCAACTCAAAACCGATTCGTCGTTGCAGGTCTCGATCTTTTCCGGCCAGAACCTGTTATTGTAATAATGCCTGCAAAGCCCCGGCACACATATGCCGATAGAGTCCTGCGCCCCGGAAATGATACCGTCCGAGCGTTCAGGGTCGTTCTCGAAGCAGAAGACTAGTTTTGCCAGTGTCTCAGGCTCCATATTTGGAAGCTGGTAGGGCCATATCTTCTTGATCATATTGCGCGTCGAGGTCGAAAGCCCGCATCGCTCGCGGATATCGAAGGTGGGCTCGAGCGAGATGGTGATAGCCCAACCTGGTGCGAAGCAACTCACATACGGCTGGTCAATCCACGTCCCAGCCAAATCCAAGCGCACAGGAATCTGACTTTCCGTCTTCTTAAGGTCCGTAGAAGACCGGGCTTTCAGCCCCTTCTGCGGCACCCGCTCCAGTTCCACATACTCAATTCCCCGTTCCTCACAGCAGCGGCGTTTCTCTTCGCTACCACCGTCGCTGTTCACCACAAACACATCCGGCTTCACAATATCCAGCGTGGGAACAAAGTCCATCACTCCACTGCCGGCATTGATGTAAGCATCCCTCACATACTTGATGCTTTTTACCATAAACAGCCGCTCCTGCTCGCTGTAGATGGTCTTTCGGTGCTTATAGCCCAGGTAGGTCTTATCCGACCCTATCCCAACATACAGGTCACCGTACTGCGCCGCCTGCCGGAAAAACTCCACGTGTCCGCTATGCAGTAGGTCGTAGCATCCTGAAACAAATACTTTCTTAGGCATTCAGCGAATTCTTATACCAATCAAACAGTTTCTTCACACCGTCCTCGATCTCCACTTTGTGCGTCCAGCCCAAAGAATGCAACTTCGAGACATCAATGAGTTTACGCATGGTGCCATCGGGTTTGGAAGCATCGAACTCCACCGTGCCCTCGAAGCCCACGGCCTTCACCACCAGCTCAGAGAGCTCACGGATGGTCAGTTCTTTGCCCGTACCCACATTGATGTGGCAGTTGCGGATCTCACCCAGGCTGGGGATATAGCCGCCACGTCCAGCCGAATAATTCCGGTCAACCGCCCCGTCCGTCAAAGCGCCATAATGCACAGAACTATACTTCTCAATGCCTATAATGTCGCTGAAATTGACGTTCAACAGCACATACACAGAGGCATCCGCCATATCCTCGCTCCAGAGGAACTCCCGAAGCGGCGTGCCTGTGCCCCACAACACCACCTTATTGTCATAGATACCGTACTTTCCAAGCACGGCCAAAATTTCCTCATGCAAGGCAGAACCCGTCACGCCCTCCACCGGCCGCTTGTTCAGATCCACCGCAATCCGCCCCCAATCACCGTCGTGGATGAGCTTCGACAGATACACCTTGCGCATCATCGCCGGCATCACGTGGCTGTTCTCCAGGTGGAAGTTGTCATTCGGCCCATAGAGGTTCGTAGGCATCACGGCAATGTAGTTGGTGCCATATTGCAGGTTATAGCTCTCACACATCTTCAGGCCGGCAATCTTCGCGATGGCATACTCCTCATTGGTGTACTCCAGCGGAGAGGTCAGCAGGCAATCCTCCTTCATAGGCTGCGGCGCATTCTTGGGATAGATGCACGTCGAGCCCAGGAAGAGCAGCTTCTTCACTCCGTGGGCATAAGCCTCAGAAATCACGTTGCACTGGATCTTCATATTCATCATGATGAAGTCCGCCCGGTATAGCATATTGGCCATAATGCCACCCACAAAAGCCGCCGCCAGCACCACCGCATCCGGCCGCTCCTCGTCGAAGAACTTCTTCACCGCCACCTGGTCCGTCAGGTCCAGCTCCTTATGGCTGCGGCCCACCAGGTTGGTATATCCCCGCTGTAGCAGATTATTCCAAATAGCAGAGCCCACCAATCCGTTGTGCCCTGCCACATAAATCTTAGAACTCTTATCCAGTGCCATCACTTCACAATTCCCTTTTCCAAATACTCAGCCAAATTAGTGCGGACCTTCGCCGCAGCTCCTTCTGCTGCAACTTTGGCAATATCGTGTTCCACCATCAGTTTTACCAGTTCCTCAAACGAAGTCTTCGCCGGATTCCATCCAAGCTTGGCCTTGGCCTTAGTCGGGTCACCCCAGAGATTCACCACGTCTGTAGGCCGGTAGAAGTCCTCCGAAACGGCCACCACTGTTTTCCCAATTAGCGCCTCTGGGCCACTCACTACAATGCCTTTCTCATCAATTCCGGAACCTTCAAACTTCAGTTCGATGCCTGCGTGCTTAAATGCCAGGTAAGTGAACTCACGAACCGAATGCTGCACTCCTGTAGCAATCACAAAATCCTCCGGCGTGTCGTTCTGAAGGATGAGCCACATACACTCTACATAGTCCTTGGCATAGCCCCAATCGCGGAGGGAGTCCATGTTGCCCAGAAACAGGCAGTCCTGCAAGCCCTGGCTTATTCGAGCAGCAGCCAGAGTAATCTTTCGCGTCACAAACGTCTCCCCTCGCCTCTCGCTCTCGTGGTTAAACAGGATACCGCTGCAGCAGAACATATTGTACGCCTCGCGGTACTCCTTCACAATCCAGAAACCGTAGAGCTTGGCCACCGCATACGGACTATAGGGATGGAACGGTGTATTCTCATTCTGCGGGACCTCCTCCACCTTGCCGTAGAGCTCAGAGGTAGATGCCTGGTAGATGCGGCAAGTCTTCTCCAAGTGGCATGCACGCACGGCTTCCAATACGCGAAGAACGCCAGTTGCATCCACGTCCGCGGTGAACTCCGGCGAGTCAAACGAAACCTGCACGTGGCTCTGCGCCGCCAGATTGTAGATCTCGTCCGGTTTTACCTTATCCACCACCTTCACGATGCTCATCGAGTCCCCCAGGTCTGCGTAGTGCAGGTGAAAACCCTTACGACCCTCCAGGTGCGCGATGCGCTCTCGGAAGTCAACAGATGAACGACGTATAATGCCATGAACCTCGTATCCCTTCTCCAGAAGAAACTCGCTCAAATAGGAACCATCTTGTCCGGTTACGCCGGTTATTAATGCCTTCTTTGCCATACATATATTCTATTAAATCTTAACCGCATCAAACGAACTCTGGATATGTCCCTTTGATGATGCACCAAATGTTACGCTCTGGAGATTCAGGCCATTAATGTAATCAAATGACTCCTGAACAGAAATGGACCCAGATGCCAGCACATTCATGGCCATCAGTTGGTACTTAGATGGATCGTTCTCTGCAATAGCCTCCTCGTATGCCTCTTTGGAAGGATGCATATTGAAACCGGCTGCATTGATAGAGGAGCAGATAACCACCTCATCAATTCCCCACTCTTCCAACCTACTCTTCAAGTAGGGCATATTCAGCGTAATCAAGCCAGGATTGCACTTATATTTTTTGCGTACATACTCGCAATAGTGCTCAAACACATCCTTAATATTGTAACCCAACAGCAGGTCAGTTATAGGATTAAGCAGGAAGAAGGTGTTCACATTCAGATCGCGGAAGATCTTGAACTCCACATCAAGCAGCATATCCATCATCTTCATGGCATCCTTGGTAAATACGGCACTTGCTCCCTTACCAATCATGCTCAACATACTACCTACAGAATTGCCTTTGAACAACACCTCATTGATAGCCGGGAAAATACCCAGTTCATTCACCATATTGGCATATTTATGCGGATACGGCACAGATGGATACCAGACCAAATCTCCGTATTTTGACTTGTTGTCACGGAAATACTGGCAAATCTCCTCCGCACGGTCGTTGCTGTTCAGCATCACGGCCTTTACGCCACAATCAAAAGCGTCATCATATACCTTTAGTATGTTATGTACATCACTAAAGCGTTTCAACATTTCCTCAGCCTTCTCCTGAGAACGGTGATTAATACCAAAAAACTGATTGTCACCAAAAACTATCTTATCTATCTTCTCCATGGCTGCATTATTTTTCGTTATTTTCAAAAATGGTATGAATCAGTTCCTGAGTCTCAGCGGCCTCGCGGAAAGAACATCCTGTTGATTTCTTATTTGCCAGCACGGCATCAGCAAAAGCATAGAGCTGGTTGGTGAAGCTGGTGCCACGCACATAGTAAGGACAAGGATCTGGCAACATGTTCATAGGTGTTGATGTCCAGCCTTCCGGTAAGTTAAACTGCTTGTTCTCCTCACGGAGGAACACCTTCAATCCGTAGAGGTCAGCCTGTATCTTACCCTTTGTTCCATGGAAATCCAACTTCAGCATGGGTTTGCGGTAGGTATAGTCACTCCAGTTCACGTGCATAGAGCATGTGGTCTGGTTGTTATACTGTACATCCACCGAGCAAACATCCTCTACGCTATCCGAATAAACCTTGTTCAACAGAGAGCCATATACCTTGGTCTGTTTACCTAAGAAGAAATTCATCAAGTCAAACACATGGCTACCCATCTCATAGGTTGCTCCACCACCATTCTCACGCTGTGCACGCCAACCTTTGGCTGGTTTTGTAGTGCTAATGGTAGCACTCAGGAACTGGGCATTCACATGACAGATGTCACCAATCAGGCCTGCCTCTAAATACTCTTTCACTTTGTTGAACACTACATCAAAGCGGTAAACGTAACCAACCTGGTTCACAAGACCTTTGCCCTCAAACAGGTCAGCCAGTTCAAGAGCCTTATTAGGTGATGTGGTAAACGGTTTCTCACAGAACACTGCAATGCCGTTCTCCCCTGCCAGTTTGCAGGCATCATAGTGGAGGATAGAAGGTGTGCAAATGATTACTGCATCCACAAGACCGCTGTTCAAAAGGTCTTTGTAATCCTCAAACATTTTAACTTCCGGCAAATACTTCTTAATCATGTTGATCATAGTGCTCGACGTGTCAGCGATGGCCGTCATCTCCACTGCCGGATGAGTGTTGATGATACTGTAATGGGTAAGACCCATACGGCCAAAACCGATGATTCCAACTCTTACTTTTTCCATATAGGGTATCTTTCTTTTCGTTAATAAGTAAAATTACAGTCACTGTTTTTCAGCAAAGGTGCGTTTGCATCCTTATCAGAAAGTACAGGTTCTTCTCCTTCCAAGCCCAAAGCCTTCCAATCCACATTAATATCCGGGTCATTCCAACGGATATTCCTGTCACATTCCTTGTTATACAGGTTATCACACTTATAGCAGAACTCCACATCATCCGTCAAGGTCAAGAATGCATGACCAAAGCCCTGCGGCAAATAGAACTGACGCTTGTTCTCAGCTGACAATTCTACGGCAGTCCACTGTCCGTATGTGGGTGAACCTTTACGAATATCCACTGCAATGTCAACCACGGCACCACGAACCACACGAACCAACTTGGCCTGAGCCATGGGATTCTGCTGAAAGTGAATACCACGGAGTGTACCTTTCTTTGCGGTAAAACTCTGGTTGTCCTGAACAAAGTTGACATCAATACCAATATCTTCCATGTTCTTTTGCGACCATGATTCCATGAACCACCCACGGTGGTCACCAAATACCTGAGGTTCCAATATCACCACCCCAAGAAGCTTTGTTTCTATCTTTTTATATGCCATTATTCCCAATCTAATGTTTTTACCCATTCAGCCGTCTTCAAGACAGCCTCTTTAAAATCCCATTTAGGCTGATAGCCAGTATCACGGTATAAACGTGTTACATCTACGCTGGTATAATCCACATGGAAATCCTCCTTGTAGGTTCCCAAGCGAATCTCAACTCCCGGAGCCAAGATGTCACGTACCTCACCTACTATGTCCTTCAGCGGACGGCGGCGGTCACTACCAATGTAGTACACGGCATCTTCTTTACCCCTCTCACCAGCAAGGACAAGTCCTGTAAGAGTGTCCTCTATGTAGTTCCAGTCATAGAGGTGGATACCTTCTGTAAGGTCAAGGGCTTCACCCTTCAGGAGCTTATGTACAAAGAGGTTGGTAGAACGATGAGAACGGTCACCTACACCAAAGGTATTCGCAAAGGCCACACACAGGAAAGGAACACCCTTTTGGGCAGCGGTAGCATGAGCCATCACACGAGCCGCTTGCTTGGCCGCACCATACACGTTACAATGTGCCCCTGCATTGTGGCTCAGCGTCTCGTGTTCGCTTATCATATACTCTGAGAACGAGGTACTGAAAAGGAAGCGTTTGCAACCCATCTTTGACGCCTCGTTCACGGCATTGCAGATGGGAAGAATATTCTGCTGCTGTGCTGCATAATCATTCGTAGCCTTTCCATAACCGCCCCATGACAAGTAATAGAAGATGTCAATGTCACGTGTCCGTGTCATTTCAGACAAGCGGCCAAAGTCCTCAAAAAAAGCCTTCACAACCTCTAAGTTCTCACAGGCGTAAGGTTCCAAAGTCTCGGGATCAGGGACAAAGGCTATCACCTTTGCGCCCTCGTCCAGATAATGCTTCAAAAGGTGCTGGCCTATAAAACCGGAAGCACCTGTAATCGCTATCGTTTTCATATATCGTTTATTTAATGATTCTAAACGTATCAGCGTCCACTTCACGCTTTTTCTCTTCAATCACCTGCAACAGATACTGGCCATACTGATTCTTCAGCATAGGTTGAGCAAGTTCGCGCATACGCTCTTCTGTAATCCAGCCCTTGCGATATGCAATGGCCTCCAAGCAAGCGACCTTTAAGCCTTGGCGTTTTTCGATCACTTCAACAAATGTTGATGCCTCAGAGAGTGAATCGTGAGTACCCATATCAAGCCACGCAAATCCTCGGCTGAATACCTGCACCTTCAGTTCACCATCCTTTAGGAACTTCTGGTTCACAGTTGTAATCTCCAGTTCACCACGGGCAGAAGATTTGATATGCTTAGCTACCTCCACCACCTTGTTAGGATAGAAGTATAGTCCAACTACAGCATAGTTACTCTTCGGGTTCTTAGGCTTCTCTTCAATCGAAAGGCAATTGCCCTGAGCATCAAACTCTGCAACACCGTAACGCTCAGGGTCGTTGACCCAATACCCGAACACGGTAGCCTTACCATTCTGTTCTGCATCCAAAACGGCATCATGTAGTTTGCCCGTGAAGCCAGAGCCATAGAAGATGTTATCACCTAAAACCAAGCAAGCAGAGTCATTGCCTATGAACTTCTCTCCAATGATGAAAGCCTGTGCCAGGCCGTCAGGTGAGGGCTGTTCAGCATACTCAAAACGAACTCCATAATCAGAGCCGTCTCCTAATAAGCGTTTGAAGCCTGGAAGGTCGTAAGGAGTAGATATAATCAGGATATCACGTATCCCCGCCAGCATCAAGGCACTGATGGGATAATATACCATCGGTTTGTCATAAATTGGGAGTAACTGTTTGCTCACACCCTTTGTTATAGGGTAAAGTCTAGTACCGGAACCTCCGGCAAGTACGATTCCTTTCATAAATATGCTATTTATTGTATTTCTCAATACACTTGTCAATACAGTCTTTGTATATATCAGAGATACGCTTCCAATTGTACCGTCTCAAAGCAATCTCATTCAAATCTTTCTTAAGTTGCATGAGGGTAGCCTCATCCATCTTTCTAAGGATATCCACCAGTTCGGGCACAGACTCAAAATAGACTGACTTGTGCTCTGTAGTTTCAAGATTCGTGGGCACCTTAAAACACACCACAGGCAATCCTAAATACATCGCTTCAACAAGTGATGGCGCAGTACCACACATGGAGTGCGTATGAAGATAAAGTGTCGCGTTACTGCGAATCGTATTCAACTCTTTCTGATTATAGATGGCATTAAGAAGTATTATGTTTGGATACTTTCCGGCATTCTCTTCATACAGTTTTTGACCATATTCTGATTTCTGCCAGTTTGACACTATGACCACTTTTCTTTCTGGTGCCTGTTTATAAGCATCTATCACCATGTGGATATTCATATCCTCTTGGGCGCGTGAAACGGTCACATCATACTGACTGTTAAGGAAAGGATACTTCTCCAACATATCAGGTGTTATTGGCTCTGCCTTGGTATGGTCGCCACCATATTCTGCAAGTAATGCTTTAACGTGGTGTTTCTTCTCAAACAACTCCGCATTGGCTGCGTTATCTATAATAACAAAGTCAGCATAGTGAGCCTGAATACCTTCCATCCACTTCTTGATAGCGACTTCAATTTTGCCAAACATCTTGGCTCCTCTCACTTTTTCTGTTTCTTTGCCACCAATTGCATTAAGCACTATAGGTTTGTGGAAAAGGACCTTTAACCACAATGCTGGTGGGCAACTGCAACCTAAAACTACCAAAACATCATGCTTGAAAAGTGACCGTAGAATTGTAAAGCCATCATAGAATATGGACTGCCACCCGTTTGCTCTCCAGTTGGTATATATCAAGGTCGTATTTCGATATTCCTTCAACTGCTTTTCCTTAGGTGTTTTTGAACAATAGCAATACAGGTCATAATCCTCGTTGAGGTCACGAGCCAAGTATTCAGCTAATGTTTCAATACCCCCATAATTGGCAGGTATACCATTTGTGCCAATCAAGACCACTTTCTTCATAGTCGTCTGTTAATCCAAATAACCCTTATAATAGTTTTCAATATATTCTTTTAACGAAACTCTCCAGTCTCGCATAGCGTTCACGCCACGGATATTGAGCTTTCTTGTCCAAAGACGCTCACAAGCAGGACGGTCAGCAAAATACTCTTTGGCAAAGTACTCTGATGTCACCACATTGATTTTGATTTCATCCTCTTTACCAAGTATCTTCAACAACTCCTGGCATACCTCTAAGCGGCTGGTCTGCCCACCGCATACACAGTTGTACAGTCCCCAATATTCTTTCTGGATAAGGTTTTTCACGGTGCGGGCAAAGTCCTGAGTGTAGGTAGGTGTACCGTCCTTATCATTCACAATAAAGAGCTCCTTTTTGCCGTCCTTCAACTGCTTCATAATCTTCTGAATGAACTTCTTGTCCTTACTAGGGCCAGCACCCATCATCCAACCAGCACGGCATACCAGATAACGTTTGGCATTCTCTACTACAAAACGTTCGCCCATATACTTACTGCGGGCATATACGCCAAGCGGATTGGGCTGATCCCAGTCATCATAGAGTTGCTTCTTGCCATCAAAGATACCGGCAGTACTGATGTAAAGCAGAGGTATATCCAGCGAATTGGCAATATATACCGCATTCTCCACACAGAGAGTGTTGGTCAGATACACTTCGTCTGCGTTCTGTTCACACCACTCCAAATCCGTGTAGGCACCAAGATGGAACAGATAGTCCGGCTTGAATTCCTCCACATCCTTCCTGTAGGCATCGTAATCTCGGAAATCCAGGAACGACAGCCAGTCTGCGTTCACATCCTTGTCCGTACACTTGATGATATAATCATCTTTAAACTGCTGATAAAATGCCTCGCCAAGCATACCGCCACAGCCGGCAATATAAATCTTCTTTTTATCCATTTTGTTATAATGTTTATTTCTTTATCGTTTTCAGCCCTACGCAAAGCGACAGGGGTTTCCAGTTAATCTTCTCAAGCAGTTTCGAGACCAATACCGGCACATACAATCCCATCAAGATACAGAGGATGTAAGCCACAATGTAAGGCATCGAGATATGCTTGAACATAATCTTTACAAACATCTGGGCAAAGATACCCATCAGGAATATCTGGTACGTATAGTTCCTAAAAGAGAAGAACGTCTTTGGTATATATCTATCGAGAAGTAAGGCAATTCCAAATGAAATAGTAATTCCTCCTACCGTAGTTATGAATGGAAACGTTAGATTACCTATTACATAGATTGCAATACCTATCAGAACAGTTCCCCACACACTTTTAGCTATTACTCTTTCCACAAGATCTTCTTTAGCCTGAATTATTCATAAAGAAAGCAAAGGAATCCTCACAATTATTTGGTAATCAGAGGATTAAATGTTATCTTTGTAATGCTAAAAACAAAAAACATTTTTCCTTTACTTCATGAGCAAAATCACTTCATATTCCGCAGATTACCAAACTTTTCCTGCACTGTTTGAACTTGAGCCCGTGGCCGGCAAGAAAGTGACGGTAGATTTCTCTGCACCCGAACTCTCCTCGCTCGGCGGACTGCCCCTCGTCCGCGAATATGAAAAGTCATCTAACCGCATCATCGAACGCATCGAATCCTGTATCAAAGATCCGCGCCGGGAACCTATGGCGGCACACAACCAGACGGAGATGCTCCGCCAGAGGATATACCAGATAATGGCCGGCTTTGAGGATGCCGACGACTGCGACAGGCTATGCCGCGACGGAATCCTGAAGATGTGTGCCGGACGGTCTGCTTCGGATGAAATTGACCTGGCTTCCCAGCCTACGATGACGCGTCTGGAGAACCGCCTGTCCCGCAAGGAACTGTTTGATATCGGAGAGGCCTTCATCGATGACTTCATCGCTTCGTATAACTCAGAGCCCGATTCCATCATCATTGATGCCGATGGCACGAATGCCGACACTATGGCGCGCAGCAGCCCACGCGGTTCAACGCCTATTATGGGGAATACTGCTATATGCCCCTGCTATTGTTCGAGGGGCGCAGCGGAAAGCTCATCCTTCCCTTCCTCAGACCGGGTCGTGGCAACAAGGCAATCAACATTTCAGGCCTGCTCAAACAATTGATAACCAAGCTCCGCAAGAAGTGGAAACACACTCAGATAATAGTACGGGGAGACTCCCATTTCTGCTCCCACGACTTCATGGACTGGGCAACAGAGCAACAGGATGGCATCCACTTCATTACGGGACTTGCCGGGAACGTGAAGCTCCAGAAGATAACCGCACACTGGCTTGACACTGCGGTTGCATCTTACAAGACCACCGGTGAAGAGGCGCGCATGTTCCATTCGTTTATGTACAAGGCCGACTCCTGGAAGCATCCTCAATGGGTTATTGTCAAAATCGAGATCAACAGTCTCGGAACAAACGTCAGATATGTCGTGACGGACTTCAAGGGGCAGAGGTCCAGCTTCATATACTCTGAATGCTATTGCGACCGAGGACGCATGGAGCAGATGATTGCCGAACTCAAGAACGGACTCAAGGCCGACAGGATGTCCTGCAACAAGTTCTCCGCCAACCAGTTCAGACTCTATCTGCACTGCGCCGCATACGTAATCCTGCATTCGTTTCAGGCCGATATGCTTGCGGGAACCGGACTTGAGTGCAGTACCATCACCACAATGAGGGAGAAACTGCTCCTGAGCGCGGTGTCCATCGATGAGAAGAAGACTTGCATACGTCTTCGATTCTCACAGAAGGCTCCGATGCTTCCTGAAATGGTGTCCGTATTGACCAGACTGCAACATCTGACATCCTCATAAATCGAGTGATGGTCCAAATATAAGTCATGTGACCCCGATAGGGGAAGCACTGCTGCGCTCCACACTTGAAAAAACGCGCTGTCCGGTGCCTTCTGGCCATCTTCCGGTGCTGCTTTCAGCCACATCGAACGGCTTTTATCAGAAAAACCATGTGGTGCCGGGGACATGCGGACCAATCGGACAGCTACTGCGAAGACAAAGCATGGTGGCTATGAATAATGCAGGTTAAACTATAATTTTATTAAAAATCAATTATTTGGCAAATATGGTCACTCAGCCTGATTGCTGTAGTGCTACTTTTGCGCTGGACTAAAGCTAATTTTTTAAAGTGGACTCAGTATTTCTTCGTATAGTTTTTTCAGTTTTCCCGCCACGGTCTCAATACCGTAGCCTTTGGCCAAGAACAGTTCACGCCCATTGAAAGTTTCGTTTGACTCAAACACCTTCCTGACACATCCAGCCAACTCAGCGGCATCCTTTTCTTTTGTCACATAACAGCCGGGAATATCCCCCATCATATCCATCACATTACCCACATCGGTTGAGACAACAGGGGTATTACAGCACAGACATTCTTTTACTGAATTGGGCGAACCTTCAAAATCAGAGGTCATCAGATGAAGGTCGCAGGCATTCATATACACAGGAATCTTCTCACGAGGCGTATTGGTCAATTCGATGGACTCTATATTGTCGTAATCCTTCCTCAAAAGGGCAAGCACTTCCTTGTAGCGGTCATAACGCTTCTGTGTGCGGGTTCCTGCATTGGAATCCATATACAGGATATAGCGTTTATCCATATCCAATCCAAGTCCCTTTCTACATTCTTCCTTATTTAGTGGCTTAAAGAAGTCTGCATTGGTCCCATTAGGAAGATAAACAACCTTCTTCTTTTGCAGATAGGGTGAGGTGTTCTTGATAATCACTCTGTTGAAGAACGGATAGAGTACCCTGAACAGTTTCGTTCCCCCAAACTCCCTTGTCGGGTCGTTCTGGTACGACACCAGACACCTATTACGGAAAGCCCCACCAGCTAGCAGCAGAATCAAGGCACTGATGGAATGATGGCAATGGATGACATCATAATGGTTCTTCTTCAGCGTCTGCCTCACCTTGGCAATGGAAGCCCGGTGAGCTTTCATGCCTCCCTCTTCCTTACCATTACTTAAATAAATGTCACAGTCAACTCCAATCTTCTGAAGCGACTCTATCTGTTCTTTTACGAATATGCCAAACACGGGGTGTTCAGCCGTGGGGTAATTGCAGGTTATATGAAGTACTTTCATCCTTTCAGAAATTGTTTTTTTAGTTTGGCAACGCACCTCTTGATTTTTCTGTCGCTTTTAATGACAAAGCGGGTCGTTTCATCACCCGTCAGTTCTCTATAGCGTCTGATGGCATCTTCCGTGGCTTCAGCCAGCGTCTTGAAATCCCCCTTTTTCGTGGGTATTCTAATCACATCCTTGGTTCCCATATAGTTGCTCAGGATATAGTCGCCCCGCTTGATGATGCAGACATTGCCCTCCCAGACATTCGACTTGTACTTGTCACGATAGGCACCGCTGCAATAGTAATTACCGCCCACAAAGGTGTTGTTACGGATAATCATCCCCTTGTCGCCCTTGAAGTTATTTCCCAGCACATGGCAATACTTGAAACGGTCTTTGGGATACCCGAAACCGGAGGTCTGACCAATATTCAGCACGGTATTCTCTTCAAACACGCAGTTCTCGTATTTCACGTTATCGTCATTCCTCAGGAAATCTTCCCAACCCTGACAGCAGTTGGCAATCAGGTTGTGTCTGAAAACAATGTTACGTGGCGTAGCCTTTCCGCTCATTTCTGCCTGAATGGAACAGCCACTGTCAAAACATCGCGTGATATGGCAGCCCTCTATCACACAATCTGACGCATCTTTTTGAACATAAATGTCAATACCGTTTCCCAAACTGGTGGTCTGACGGCCATACAGCATCATGCTGCCGCCTATCATATCCACACGACAGTCACGTATGACAGAAGTCCCGTAAAAGCGGATGCCTCCTGTTCCAAAACCTTTCACTGACACCTTCTCGATGGAAGAGCTGTGTAGCATAACACCATATTTGCTCCCGATGGAAAGTGCCATCTGAAAATCGTTAGGGTTGCCCTTATAGTAGAGGTATAGGTTATCGAAGCTCTTCTCTCCCTGCGCATGATATGTCAGCACGTCAGCCTGAAAGAAATCCCAGTCATTTTCCAACTCCTCCATTTTGGGGCATTTCCGTCCGTGCAGTTCGTCCTTGGCAGGGATATAGAAACACCCGACATTATTGAATTTGGAAGTACCCGATACAACAAGGCCCGTAGATGCAGCCTTGGTCAGGTCTATCTTCCAGATATTCTCACCTGCTTTCACCCAGGGTTTCCCCGTCAAAGTCCTGAATCCGTTGATTTCAGGGTCTGGACCAGCACCATACCGCGACATATATTGATTTCTCAATACCACACACTCATAAAAGACATCGCCTGCCTTCAAGAGCAGGGTGTCTCCCAATGTCACGGCTTTCTCTATGGTCTTCACGGGATGACTGATGCTCCTTCCATCATTAGCATCGCTTCCTTCTGTACCGGACACATAGACAGTATGGTGGATGGTTTGAGATTCACAATTCTCCCCAACCATCACAAACAGAGCCAATGCCCATGCGACATACAGCCATTTCCGTCTAAAACTGAACAATATTTTGGGATATTTCTGAATAAACATTATTAGGATTTTATCACTTTTCTATATTCTTCAAGATACCGCTTGGCGGTGTTACGAATATCAAAATGTACGGTCGCGAAGCCATACGCTTCTTCTACCTTCTGAAGGGATGTCTGTTTCTGGAGGAAAGTGCAAATTTGTTTTGCCAGACTCTCGGAATTTCCCGCTCTGAACAGACATCCATATTGACCTCCACCCACAACATCTTTTACTCCTTCCAGGTCGCAGACTATCACAGGGACTTTTGCACTCATGGCCTCAGCCACCGACAGCCCGAACCCTTCCGACCGCGAGGGCAGCACAAACAAGTCATAGTCGCACAAGTGTTGATAGATATAGTCTCTGTTCTGCTGACCGCAAAAAGTCACTTGCTCTTCTATTCCTGCTGCTTTCGCCTGTTGTTCCAACGATGCTCTTGACTCGCCGTCACCAATCAGGTCTACATGAAACGCCGTGATGCCTTGCTGCTTGATACGACCCAACGCCTCCAACAATATGTCCTGCCCCTTGTGGGGCGCATACAACCTGCCCACACAAACCATACGGTATATATCTCCCGGCTGATACCATCCCTGCGTCTTCTGATTAATGGCCGCTGTGGTCAGCCCGTTCCATACGGTAACGGCATCATACCCTTGCTGTCTTGTATAGTTCCTGACTCCATCGGAGATGGCAAAAAGGCGTGCATAGTGCGGGTACTCTTTGCCCGAAGTATGTATATTGTGAATGGTGAACACCTTGGGTGCAGCACCATCTTTCTCATCCCATCTAAATGGAAATGGGTGATGTCGGGGTTCTTCCTTAGCAGAAAACCATTCAACCTTATCCAAGGCAGCAAACTCCTGCTACCCGTCTTCCTGTGTGCGCGATATACTTCACAACGCCTGTCTGTCTTTTGGAGCAACGCGGGTTCTTCTATCTCGTTTACAATGGCGATGGACACATCCTCCGTTTCCACCTGTACGTTCACCAAATCCACGAGCATCGTCTCGACACCTCCAGTGCCTAACCCCCAGACAATATGAACTATGCGCATAGCCCATATTGTTGAAGTTCAACAATAATCAGACGGTATTTATACCCCCGCCCAGGGCTTTATTAGCCTGAGTTACAGGCATATACAAGCACTTGTATTTCCTTGCGCACTCTGTTATGGAGTACTTTTCCTGATATTCCATTTTTACTTCTTCTGGTTTTACACCAGCTACGTTTTCTAAAGCTTCCTTTACTGTGTTATAGAAGTCTTCAGGTTCATGCGTTTTTGACAAATAACCGTTCAGATGGTTCACAATCACATCGCAAACGCCACCCGCAGGTGTGGAAACGGGGATTAACCCGGCAGACATGGCTTCGAGCAACGAGATAGGCAGACCCTCCTTAATCGACGACATAACAAAACAGTCTGCATTCAACAGATAATCGCCCACATTCCGCTTTTCGCCTAACAAGTAAATACCCCGACAGTAATCATTGTTGAACACTTCATGACCTTCAAAGCCATTGCCCACTACGAGCAAAATTACATGCGCTCCTTCGTCTATCACCCTCTTGAACGTCTCAAAAAGCAACGTGTGATTTTTAACGGGGTGGAATCTGCCAACGTGAATAAACACCTCGTCATCTGAGTGTAGTTTCAATGCCTCAACTTCTTTTCTCACTTCTTCTACAGCCTCGGTTGGTATAATGGGGGTGCGTCCATTTGTTATTACCTTGGCGTTATTCAGGTGGTAGAGTTGATCGTATGAGTCATTACACGTTTGGGATATGGTTATAGCCTGTACATATTTTCTGTAGAGCAGAGAATATAATGGCTTTAAATACGAAGAACCAAGGCACCGCTCCGCTGTGCTGTGTAGCGTATGAAAATACTTGGGTTCCCGGTAAAACAAAGCAGCCAAGGAGATAGGGAGTAAAGTGCAGTGAGCATGTACCACGTCAGGTTTTTCTTGCTTGATGATCCGCATCAACTTTGTCATTACACCCCATGAAGCACCTTCATTAAAGCCTAAATTGATATACTCTATCTGCTTCGACAGGTCGGGGAGGTAATGGGCGTTGTGAGCATCCTCATTCGACTGAATCTGAACAAGCACCACGTCATTTGTCTGGCTCAACTCGTTGGATAATTCAACGATGAACCGCTCTCCCCCGCCTGACGACAGATTGAAAGTTACCTGTAGTATCTTCATGACTGCATCTCGTAATATTCACTGAGTGTTACCCCCCTATAGCCGCATTTCACAGCATAGTTGAAGAACCGTTCCATCACCTGATATTCATGTTCCACATCGTTCTCCGTCTTGAAATAGGGACTACCCTCAGGCATCAATTCCGAAGAGTGGATCATAAACTCCACAAAATCCACATCTTCTTCCTTCCCGACAATATCAAGGACGCGCTTCATACCACTGTAACTACTCATGGCAGGACGCAGCCAAACATCTTCGCCCTTCAAGATAGATTTTACCTTATGTTTTAGTGTCCCGTTATAACAGTTTCTGAAACGGCGAAGCGTAGCCGGTATTTCTAAAACACCATCTATCCATTGTGCTTGATGGGATTTATTGGTATAGTCACTCCCCCCACGTGTTACACCCTTTGATAAGTCCCAGTTCACTCCTGGCGTGTAGGAGCAGTCAACCTTGATACCGTAAGTCTTCAACAACCTGAAATAGCGGTCATCCATAGCCCAGCGACCTGCCCGGTGAGAAACAGGTGTCACACCAAAGTTGCTCTTGATAAGATTATATAACACATTGAATTTCGCCCGCATGGTTTCGTCATCATACTCAATTAAGTAGGCGTTTCCGTGAAAGGGGCCTTCAAGCGGCACTATAGGTGGATTGTTCCAAGCATGAAGATGAACGCCTATCTCACAGTCGCCATGCTCTGCCCACACTTTAGCCCTCTCCACGAAAAACTGACTATTCGCCATCTCGTAGTTAGTCAGATAAACGGGTTTAAACCCATACTTCTGGCAAAGATGCTGAAATCGTGGGATAAACTCTGCATTCCTGGTCTTTATTTCTTCGCCTTCTTTGTACTCCCAAAGGTTGTCACCTTCGGTGTCTACAGTTATGATAAAGTATTTCATTTTCGACATTTTTACCTATTTCCGATTATTATGGGGAAATACTTTTTGCACAAAACGATTATTGGATAGAAAACCGCTAGTATCAATAATCCCAGCGCTGCTCCAATAATGGTATTGATAGGTGTTGCGGGAACAAAGTATTTCCATACCAATTCTGTTATGTTAACCGCTATGATGTTGAAGCCCATAACCAGAAACGTCCCTGATGCATATTTTGCCCCCCCAGTCTGGAAAATCTTACATAAAGATATGACTATAAAACACATCATCATACCTGCAAGATAGAAGAGGATGATGCTCCTCCCGTAATTGCAGCCGCACATATCCACCCGTCCGTTGTAGGAGGCAACCAAATACCATACGGGCAATAATATCAATGCCGGGATAACAACACGCTTGAAATCAGTGTTGATGATGAAGTTCTTCAACTTATAACCGACCACAAAGAATGGCATAGCCACCAACGCAGAGTCTATCGGGAGCAATGTGTCTATCATTGTAAAGTGAAGAACAAGCGACGCCACAACCGCGATGAGGAGAACCGCCAAATCCCAATGCTTGCTCTGGGAAAGCGACATCAGGAGATAGACTACCCACAAGGCTATGACAAACCACATCGGTGAACTTACCGGAATCCAGTTGTTCGCCTCATATCCCAATCCCAGGAAGATAGCTCCAACGCGGTTCCATATATCTATCCATGTTATGCCTCCCTGCAATCCTAACAGTGCCAAGTAATAGCCCAAACAGATAAAGCTAATCAGGAAATAGGGTATCAGCAGCGTCTTGAAGGTTTTCCTGACGGTCTCAACAAAGCCTCGCCTTTTATACAACACACCAGATAAGACAAAGAACAGAGGCATATGGAATGAGTAGATGAGCACACGGACATCGTCAGAAACCAGATGTCCATGCCCTAACGTGACAAGATAAATGCCTACAATCTTCGCCCAGTTAATCCAAGGAACGTATGTTTTGTTGTCTGCCATTCACATCTGGTATTTAAGAGGCCATTTTTCTTCTTATTTTCCCCTTTATCATATCAAAAAGCCCATGCCAAAACGGAGAAGGGTCGGATTTGTCATACTCCATGAAAGCCCCGCTCCTTTTAATGTCAGAAATCCATTCTTTTATTGAGAGTTTTCCGGTCAACACAAAGCACCTGAAATCATCAAATTCCGGCATCACATAGATAGGTTTCAATTCACTCGCTTTTAATTCACTCTTATAGTCTAACCCAACATTTGCCATGTACCAAAGATAAGGAAGGTTTATGCCCGCTTTAGTCACACATATAGCGTTCCCGTCGTTTCTGAAGTTCATCTCCATGAAGTAGTCTTTACCATCCTTACCCCTTAAAAACTCAATACTGAAAAGACCTGAATAACCGACCTCTCGTATAAACTCCTTGCACTTTTCAATGGGTGCATGTAAGCCATCTAAAGGCTCATAATGAAGAAAGCCGGTATTCGTGCCCGGGCAAGGACGTATGCAACGTGAAAAGCCCGGTATCACAACATCTTCACCACCATTTATTGACAAACCAATAAGTTGGTATTCAAATTCTTTTTCAATGAACAACTGTATCTGATACTTTTCACAGCTACCCGCATTGACAGCAGAATCCAATTCCTCTTTACTCTCACAAATACAAATGTCTGTTTTCTGACCATCCTTGCTTAACAAGGGTTTGGTGATACATGGCATTTCTACGCCATCCAAGCTGTCACCCTTATTTATAACCCATGAAGGAGGCGTACAAAATCCAATGCTTTGGGCAAGTTCTGTCATACGTTCTTTATCCATCATTTCTGTTATGCGACCTTGGGATATAGCTCCCGGTAACGAGAAACGATTGGCGAGGGCATCATGGTTTCTGTCAATTACGGAAGATACGCTGTCGCTACATGTAATAACAACTGGATGATTATTGGACATGCTTATACTCTTCAATATATCTATGGCCAAATCATCTGTCGGTACTACATATTTTTCATTTATGTATTTAGAATAGCCAACGTATGGTTTCTGTTTGTTTGACACGATGATAACATTAGGACGGATATTCTTATACCCTAACGCCCTTATCACGCTTAACGTGTTGTGATGATCACCCCCTATAACAAATACCTCTTCCATTCTTTTCTATACATGATGGGTTGTGTCTAACGTTCTGTATGCTGAAATCGTAATTTTGTTGGGGTTCTCTATAAAGTAGGCGCCCCACCATCCGAAGCTGCTGGTGGTAACAATTGCATGTTTACAGTGAGCCATTAGTTGCATGTCGCGGTAGCTGTTTTCCCCTTTATGCCAGTCCACAAACATCGTTTCGTCCTTTGTGGGGCTGATTCCAAAAATGTCTTCATGTCCCTTGACCCAATCAACACTTGCAGGGTCGGTAAAGAATACAAAGACAGGATTATCCACATGTTTCCTGATTAATCTTACCGCTCTCCTGAAATAGCCATACTTATAGCACCAGGCGTTGGAATAAAGAGCATCACCTCTTCTGACATGTACTGCAACAGCATTACAAGAATTTATTCTTTTCGCCGCATTAATATCTTTTTCCGAATCGAAAGGACGGAAAACAAAAGCTTTTTTTATCAAAGTATCAATGCTTTCCCTGTTATTACCTTTACGATAGAAACTTAACCAAGGACCCGTGAATATATCCTGATCCACTTTCATGAAAAGGTTTTCTTTATTCTCAAAAGATGCGATATGCTTCTTTCTGTCCTTCCAATAGATGAAACGCCTGATTTGTTCTCCAACATAACTGTCTTTTATGCGGGATTTTAATGAATTGGAATGTATAACTACATGAGGCTTATCGGATGAGAAGTCGCCTCTGACATTCACGAGATGAAGACCTGCCCGGTTTAGGGCGTTTGTAATTGCAACCGGATAATTCCAATTGTTCTCCCAGAACTTTGAGGCTTTTACGTCCTCCACTATTGAGTTCCATTGCTCTTCACTGAATAACGTCTTCACGTTGGGTGGAGTAGTAAAGCCAAAAATATGATTCAGTTCATACCCATTCCATTGGGCAATTACCTTGTCACACTCAGGAATGTCAAAAGTGATGGTCTCAATATAGAACTCTTCGTTAGGATTTACTTTTTTTAAGGCCAAATACTCGCAATATGTAAGCATCTGGTTGCCCAAACCAGAATCAAAGTGTATTACTATCATTCTTGAGTCCACTTTAAAAAATTAGTATTTCAGTCAGGCCACAG
>ULRB01000422.1_pt1 | contig 40624 bp, 26 predicted proteins | sample 1955051 | NCBI WGS metagenome assembly ULRB01 (sample SAMEA4835671, study PRJEB28245) | human gut metagenome | biome: gut microbiome; material: fecal sample | place: Denmark | collected 2008 | reverse complement strand
TTTTTAGTCGTTTTTAGTCGTTTTTAGTCGTTTTTAGTCGTAAACTATTCTACCTTAGCGAACCATAATAATACGAAACAAAAATAACCGACTGATATGAAAAGATTTTTGTATGGAGCTGCGGTTCAAGGCATCCAAGGCTTCATTCTCCAAACAAACAAACTCAAGGAAATTGTCGGGGCCAGTGAATTGGTGGAAGAAATCTGCACGAGTTTATTTGCAAAACAGATTGACCCGAACAAATCCGAGCTTACAGGGGATTCCAACGCCATACTGAATGCCGCCGGAAACATAAAGTATGTATTCGATGACGAGGAGGCCTGCAACCGTGTTTTCATGAATTTTCCTAAAAAAGTCATGGAGTTCACCCCCGGAATAACAATCAGCCAGTCTGTTGTCGAATGGGATGGCGAGAAATTCTGCGATGTCGTGGACAGGCTCGAGAAACGTCTCAGGATTCAGCGGAACATTCCTATGCAATCGATAAATGTTGGAAATATGGGAATGCAACGTTCCAGAACCACAGGACTTCCGGCTGTTGAACTTTACTACGGCGAATTTCTAGATAAAGCTTCACAAATGAAACGAAAGGCGTCGGACCGGACGGAAGTTTACCGCAAAGCCGTACCAAACGACATCGACAATTCTTTCCGCCGGGCTTTTGACATCAGCGACATCACCGGACATAACGAGTGGATTGCAGTCGTGCACGCAGACGGGAACGGATTGGGGCAGATAGTTCGGAAAATTGGAGGAGAGCCCGGCAAACTCCACACGTTTTCATTGCAACTCGAAAGAGCGACAAAAAACGCGGCAATGGAAGCAACGAAAAAAGTCGCGGAATCAATCAGTTCCAGAGAAGACCAAATAGGCCAAGCTAAGCCATATCTTCCGTTACGGCCGATAGTTTTGGGAGGCGATGACCTCACCGTCATTATAAGAGGTGATTTGGCCGTTGATTTCACCAAAACATATCTTGCCGAGTTTGAAAAGCAAACCAAAAACCTCTTGGGCGACTTGAATGACGGGAATGGCCTTACGGCCTGCGCCGGAATCGCATTCGTAAAATCATCATTCCCATATTACTATGGTTATCAGTTGGCAGAAGAACTCTGCGAAGAGGCCAAAAAGGACAGCAAGTCGTTCAGAAATGAAAAAGTGCGCTCCTGCCTTATGTTCCACAAGGTACAAGATAGTTTCGTGGAATCGTATGACGACATCACCACAAGGGAACTGACGGTCGTCAATGAGAAAGAGTCATTCAAAGCTGGGCCATATTACCTTGAGAATGACATCCCAACAGGACGGCTTTCCATTACAGAACTAGAAAATGCCGTTAATAAGTTAAACGGAATCGATGGCAATGCCATCAAATCTGGAATCAGGCAATGGACCGGCATCTTGCTCCAAGGGGGCAAGAATCAGGCGATACAAAAGCTCAATCGCATGAAAGACAATGTTAAAGGAAACGCTGATATGCTGAAACTCATAGATTTCCTCACTTCAGTTCAAACTCGTCAGAGGCAGAAACAGGGCAACAACTACATCGAGAATGTCTATCCTGCATATGACGCGCTTTCCCTCTATTCCATCATATATCAAACGACGAAATAAGATTTACAATGAACATTGAATATAAAGTAGAATTCTTCACTTATTGGCATTGCGGTTCTGGATTGTCCGCAGGAGCTGATGTCGATGCACTTGTCGTCAAAGACAATGACGACCTTCCTTTTGTTCCGGGAAAAACAGTCAAAGGGCTGCTTAGAGAGGCTATGGAAGATATCGCTGCGCTTAAAGGAAACACTTTTCCGTCTGACAGACTATTCGGGAATTCATCGGATGAAGGTAAAAACATTGCAGGAGAACTTTTCTTCTCGAATGCAGAATTTCCGGACGAAGACAAAAAGTCACTTGACACTGATATCAATCACAAGAGCACAAAATTAAAGGACTATCTATACACTTCGCTGAGCAGAACTGCAATCGACAAAGACGGATGCGCAAAGGAGCATAGTCTGCGCAAACTTGAAGTGGTTTTTCCGTGCACACTGACAGGAGTAATCAGGAATGTGCCTGACGAATATATGCAGGATGTCATTGATGGTCTCCGCTTCATCAAACGACTCGGAGCAAATAGAAACAGGGGGTTGGGCCGGTGTCAGTTCAGTGTAACCCAAAAGAAATAATGATGACTTATGAAAAGGATTCAGTTTAATTGCAGATTGCTGTCAGATGTGATTTTAAGCACAACTGCAGCTATGGAAGGGGAAAGAGAAACACTCGATTTCATCCCAGGCGGCAATTTTCTCGGGATTGCTGCCTCGCGGCTATATTACGACGGGAAAAACGATGGACGGCTCGGAGAAGAAGAGTCCCTGCTCGCCTTCCACAGCGGAAAAGTACGCTTCGGAGATGCCCATCTCACTGCCTCTGGGATGCGTTCAGAAAAGATTCCGGCCATGTTCTTTCACCCGAAACTTAAGAAAGAAACCGAAGAATGCATTGTCCATCACAAATGGAAGGAAGATCCAGAAGTTCAGCTGAAACAATGCCGGAACGGGTTCTACATTTTTGACGGGAAAGAACATATCGGAAGACAAGTCAAGGCACGGACAAATGTTGCGATAAAATCAGCATACGACAGAGAGAACCGCCGTTCTAAAGATCAGGCGATGTATAGCTATGAATCCCTTTGCAAAGGGCAAGTATTCGCGTTTGAGATTGAACTTGACGATGATGTCTACTCTCTTGAAGACAAGATATGTGCGGCATTATGCGGGATCCGGCATTTGGGAAAATCAAAGACTGCCCAATACGGTCTGGTGGAAATTTCCCGAACCGCATTTACACAGGTGTCATCAGGAAAAGCGGAAGACGATATAGCCACAGTCTATGCTGACGGAAGACTGATTTTTCTCGATGACAACGGCTTGCCGTTCTTTCAGCCTACCGCCCGGCAACTTGGATTCGCCGACAATGCGGAAGTTGATTGGACAAGAAGCCAAATTCGGACTTTCCAATACGCCCCATGGAATGCCAAACGGCATAATGCGGACACAGACCGCTGCGGATTGGAGAAAGGCAGTGTCTTAATTGTCAGACTCAATGGTTCGCAGAGTCCTGAGACCAGCAGATATGTCGGGGCGTATCAGAATGAAGGATTCGGAAGTGTCATATACAACCCTGAATTTCTGAATGCGACAGAGGAAGGCAAGGCATTGTACACATTGGGTGAATTGAAAGAATCTCCAGGACATGATAAGGCTCTGGAGAAGACAGATCTCGGTCCAATTCAATCGGCCTATAATTCCGCACTTTTCAAGAGGTTGGAAAACATAAAAATCACAACTGACCCATATCGTGTCGTAAATGATTTTATAAAAAAGAATTACGCTATATTCTGTGATAAAGATGAAAGATTTGCATCCCAATGGGGTCACATACGAGAGTTGGCGGAAAGAGCCTCAGATTCCAATAGATTTGAAAAGATGGTTAAAGAATATCTAGATCACGGGGTCGCTGCAGAAAAGTGGCAATATAAAAAGAACACCTTAATGGATTTCATCAAGACCAACAAGGACGAACCGGAATGGAAAGAGGTTATGATAAACCTTTCCGCTGAAATGGCAAAGAAATGTAAAAGATAGAAGGTATGAGAAACAGCATATATGACAAAAGGATTCTTGCCTACATTGTAATCGAGGCGAAAACTCCGATAATAATCGGCTCCGGGGCAAAAAACAGCCTTACCGATGCTGAGATACTCAAAGATATCAATGGCTTGCCATATATTCCAGGAACCTCCATTGCAGGAGTGCTCCGGCATGGTATTAACGAGGAACTTGCGGAAAAATTTTTCGGGTTTCACGACAAGGACAAATCTAAAGACAAGGACAAAATTCAAGATAAAGGAGAGCCTCATGGTTCTGAAATTATTTTCAGCGAAGCAAAACTTCTGAATGATTGCGGAGAGGCCATCGACGGGATATTCGACTGTTCTTGCAGCAGTTTCCTAAAAAAATTCGAAAGACTTCCCAAAAGGAATCATGTCCGCATAACCAATAGAGGGGTAGCCGCTGACAAGGGGAAGTTCGATGAAGAGGTAATCTACAAAGGCACACGCTTCGCATTTGAAATCGAGATGGTGGCAAAATCAGACGAAAGAGACGAGGCAGAGAAACTTTTGAATGAAGTTCTCCATCAATTGTACTCCACAACTTTCCGCATGGGCGGAGGAACGAGAAAGGGCTTCGGGAAGGTTTCCCCTATAGAAATTCGAAAAAAATCATTCGACCTCAGAAATTCGGACGAGCTCGAAGCCTATCTCCAACACTCATCGAAACTCTCCGGGCGTAGGGCAGACTGGGAAAGTATTGAGCTCGGCTTATGTCAAAGGCCAAACAATGCTATCCAATATGAACTTAAACTAACCCCGCAAGACTTCTTCTACTTCGGTTCCGGATTGGGTGACGAAGATGTTGATGACACGCCCGTGTACGAAGATATCATTTCATGGAACGCAGGGAAAGGCTTGTTCAAGAAAGTCCTGCTAATCCCGGCGACATCACTGAAAGGGGCCTTATCTCACAGAGTTGCTTTCCACTACAACTTGAAGAAGGAGAAATTTGCCGACTTCCTTGAAGAACCGGAGATAGAAGAGAATTGTGGCGAAAATAATACTGCAGTACAAAGATTGTTCGGATTCCAGGATGAGGACAAACAGCGGAGAGGCTGCGTCATCTTCGATGATATTTTGAGCGACGTCCCTAAAAAAGAAAAGATTCTCAATCATGTCAAAATTGACAGGTTCACAGGCGGAGCGATGGACGGGGCATTGTTCTCGGAAAAGGTGATAGACGGCAATGGGCTTAGTTTCACGACGACCATAACTATAGTTGACGACGGGCAGGAGAAAGATAAGGAATACAATGACTGTATCTCCGCATTCGAAGATGCCCTGAAGGACATAGACAACGGCACGCTCCCTTTTGGCGGAGGCAGCGGTCGTGGGCACGGAATTTTCAAATGTGAAATAAAGAAAAACGGAGAAAAACTATGACAACTATTGAAAACGCAAGATATCAAGGATATCTTTGGTATAGTGACCAAAGGCAACCTGAGGTGTATCTCGGAAAAACCTCAGTTGCTGAACTTATACTTGATGAGTCCAAGAATCCATTTATAATTGAGGGAAATTTATACGATGCAGAACGGCAATTGTCCATATCCATCAGGTTTGTTGATGGAAAGTATATCGTAACAAGATATGACCTCAACACGACATCCGCTGATGAATCCGTGTCAGAAGAACATTTCCTGACCAACAGCAGAATCCGACAGTCCGCAGGTACTGACAAAGCAGATGAGTGCGGAACATCCGTATATAAAAGGATTTGGAAAGCCATTCCTGATGCGTTGAACGGAGGCCGTAAGGTACTCAAACCGCATGGACTCGCATTCGCAGGATTTCGCAAAAACGAAAACGAATAACCCAAAGGAGGATAGAACATGGCAACAATAAAGGCACCATATAATTTTGTACCATTGGAGGATACTGTTTTCTTCCCTGAATGGCAGAACAGGATTTCTCAAGACATTCCGTTCAGCGATGGAGTAAGCGGTCGTATTGACATCAAGATTGAGGCGAAGACACCCATTTTTGTCAGAAACGGGCAGGCACAACTCACTGAACAGGAGAAAAAAGAAGGTAAGAAGGGCGATGATTCATTCAGCCATACGGATGACGGCAGATATTTCATTCCGGGAACTTCCATCAAGGGAGAACTCCGCAATGTGCTTGAGATTCTGAGTTTCGGAAAGATGACTCAGGTGCAAGATGCTAGGTTTGGGATAAGGGATCTTAAAGACAAAAATTATCGAGAGCTAATCAATAATGTCCACTGTGGATGGTTGGAACGAAGAGAAAGCTATTTTGTTATTGAAGATTGCGGCGAGCCATTGAGAATATCACCCAAAGACATTGACAAACATTACAACTCCTCTTTAATGAACTTCGACACCAAATTAAAGGGTAATGCGACGGACGAGGAAAAATCAGCATTCAAAAAATACAAATTGCTCGGGGCTTTATGCAATAAAGAAAATGATGTTGATTTCAGTAAACTTGAGCAAAGATTCTCTTTCTTCAAGGATGACAAATCTCGCAAGATTTATAAAATTGACGAAAAGGGAAACAAATCAGGCACAATCGTTTGCACTGGGCAACCAGGAATGCGCAACGAAGAAAGAGGAACCGGTAAATATTATGAATTTGTGTTCTTCAAAGAAAATGGATCTGCGAAAGAGATGGTTATTGCGGACGAGGTCATATCAGACTTCAAAACTGTACATAAAAACAATTCTGATTTTAAGAAACTTTGGCATAAGATAATAGAAACTGGATGCGGGAAAATACCTGTATTCTTTACTATTGCTCAGAAAAGTAGCCTAAAATATGTCAATGCAATAGGACTCTCATATATGTTCAGGTTTCCTGCAACAAGTTCAATACATACGGCCATTCCTAAAGAACTGCTCAACAATGAATACAAAGACCTTGCTGAATGTATTTTCGGAACTGCGACACAAAACCATGAATTGAAAGGCAGAGTATTCATATCACCTGCATTTTCAATAGGACAAGTGCAGAAATGTAAGGAAGTTAAAACGACTTTAAGTTCCCCAAAGCCGTCTTTTGCATCCCTATATGTAGAACAGGGGTCTTGGATGAATACAAACGCACGCATCAAAGGCAGAAAAAGGTATCCTGTAAGAAATTCAACATGGGGGAATGAGACCGGTAACGGAAACACCGAGACAAAATTCATCCCATTGGCTTCAGGGACGACATTTAGCGGGCATATCTATTTTCACAATCTGAAAAAAGTCGAATTAGGTGCTCTGATTTCTGCACTGACATTCAATGGCCATAGTGAATGTTTTCATTCAATCGGAGAGGCCAAGCCTCTAGGATTTGGCAAGGTAAAGATAAGCATTGAAAGAATCGAAGACACAGAACTAAAGAATGAACAATCCATTGAAAGTATCGGCACATACCTAAAAGCATTTCAAGATAAGATTTCCAATTCAGTTTTGAAAGGGAAGACTTTGGAAGATTACACATCTGTCAAGGAGCTTATAGCGATGGCAGCAGGAATACCGGATGGACAAAATAACAGCTTCGAATATCTGTCAATGAGTACGAACGGAAAAGACAATGAGTTTCTATCTGCAAAAGAATACTCATTGCCAAGATTCACAGATATTATTCTTGGAAAGCTTCCGTCCAAAGCAGAAGTGACAATCCCTTACGGGCAGACAAAATATGTTTCATCTGTCATAGAGAATGCCATTCAGAAAAGTAATGAAATCAAGGCAGAAGAGGAGAACAAGTTTCAGAAGAAACTATCAGAAGACATAGCAAATGCTGAGGAACTTGAATCTCAGAGCAAATTCGATGAAGCGATAGAACAATATAAGAGGATTTTGCATTACTTCAACCAGCCAAACATCAAGATAAAAGTTCAAGAATGCGAACAGAGAAAGGCACAGGACGAATATCGGCACAGATTATCATCAGCCGACAAACTCTTCGACAACAAGGCATACAAAGAGGCGCTTGATATGTATCAGGAAATAGCTCTATCACAAAACACCCCTGAAGTACAGAATATGATTGCCAAGTGCAAAAGGGAAATAGAGAAAGGAGGCCGAATTATTAAAGGAATCTCAAGTTACCTTCCTCAAAGCCTAAGCAGTATTTCTGCATATACCGGAAGAATCGACAAATGGATTAAGGAATGCGGCGTTGAGATCATCAGCGATGCCGACAAAGATAAAATAATAGAAAACATCAACTCTCTTCTTGGAAGCCTTTCCAACAAAGATAGAAAAGAGTGGGGCAAGAAAGCTCCGGGCAAACTCAAGCAGTATCTTGGCGATGACATTGCGAAACTGAGTCTTTGATGGGTTATCAAATAAATCCCGGTGTCGAGACTTTCCTTTCATGACACCGGGATTATTATTTTATTGTTACGGGACAACCGCCTAATAGTATTTGTAGAACAGGGCGAGGGAGCGGATGCCGGCGAAGAATTGGGAGAGGAGGTAGGACTCGTTCGGGGAGTGGATGGTGTCGCGTTCGAGGCCGAAGCCCATCAAGAGAGGGTCGATGCCGAGGATATGCTGGAGGTCAGCGAGAATCGGGATGCTGCCGCCGCCACGAGACGGGACAGGGTCGGTGCCGTAAACCTCGGCCATCGCACGGGATGCGGCTTGATAGGCCTTGGATGAAATTGGAATGAGGAAACCGTTGCCACCGTGGCATGGTCTCACTTCCACCTTTACATAAGGAGGAGCAATTGAGAGGAAATGCTCGGTGAAGAGACGGCTGATTGTTTCGCTGTCCTGATTCGGAACGAGACGCATGGAGATTTTCGCGTGAGCCTCGGACGGAAGGACAGTCTTTGAGCCCTCGCCGGTGAAGCCGCCCCAGATGCCGCAGACATCGAGACATGGACGAATGCCGGTGCGTTCGAGGGTTGTGTAGCCCTTTTCACCCTTCACTTCATTGATTCCGAGGAAATGCTTGTATTCGTCGAGGTCGAATGGAGCGCGTGCAAGCTGTGCGCGGTCGGCGGAGGAGAGTTCCACGACATTGTCATAGAATCCTTTGACCGTGATGCGTCCGTCCTTGTCGATGAGGGAGGAAATCATGTCGCAAAGGACATTTATCGGGTTGGCTACCGCGCCGCCGTAATGCCCGGAATGCAGGTCCTTATTCGGACCTGTAACCTTGACTTCAAGATAGGCAAGACCGCGCATACCGCAGTTGATGGAAGGGACCTTGTCCGAGATCATCGTCGTGTCGGAAACGAGGATGACCGATGCGGCGAGCCTTTCCTTGTTTGCCTCGGCCCATTTTGCGAGAGACGGGCTTCCGATTTCTTCCTCGCCTTCAAATATGAACTTGACATTATGCCTGAGCTTCCCGGAGCGGACAAGATATTCAAATGCCTTCAGGTGCATGAAGAGCTGCCCCTTGTCATCGTTCGCTCCCCTTCCCCAGATTGCCCCGTCGTGGATTTCCGGTTCGAACGGATCGGATTTCCAAAGTTCGAGCGGATCCACCGGCTGAACATCATAATGACCATACACAAGGACTGTCGGAAGTTCCGATGAGACTATCTTCTGTCCGAACACAACCGGGTGTCCGTCAGTAGGATATACAGCAGCTTCATCAGCGCCCGCTTCTTTCAGAAGTTGCGTCAGCCTTTCGGCGCAGCGCAGCATATCTCCCTTATGATTCGGATCCGAACTTATAGACGGAATCCTGAGCAGCGAAAACAGTTCCTCGAACCATCGTCCCTCATTGTCCTTGATGTATTTTTCCATATTACAAGTTATTTTTAACGATTACTTAAATAAGTTATTTTTAACGATTACTTAAATAACTGTATTAGGAGTGAATAAAAAGATGGAGTGCAAGGCTTGCGAAATCTTTTTAACCGGAGCAACCTTGCGGGTTGTGAGGATTAAAAAGTTGAGCGTAACGCAGCAATCCGCTTTTTATTCGCTCCGTAACTTTGATTTTGCGTAATCAAGAGTGAGCCTGAAAGTCTTGCTCTTCGATGACGGAGCATCGTACATCGCATCGGTCATGATGCGCTCACAGATGGCACGCAGTCCTCTCGCGCCGAGCTTCTCGCTGATGGCCGTATCAACAATAAGCTCAAGCACTTCCGGTTCTATCTCCAGCTTTATGCCGTCAAGTTCGAACATCTTCTCGTACTGACGTATGATTGCATTCTTAGGCTCGGTGAGAATTCTCAGAAGAGCACTTTTGTCAAGATTGTCGAGCCAGGTGATGACCGGAAGACGTCCGATAATCTCAGGAATAAGTCCGTAGGCACGCAGGTCGGAAGGCTCGACATAACGAAGCAGGTTGTTCTTGTCCACCTTAGGCTTCGACGACACGCCATAGCCGATTATCTGAGTGTTCATCCTCTGCGCAATATGACGCTCTATGCCCTCGAACGCACCACCGCAGATGAAGAGTATGTTCTGGGTGTTGACATGGATGAATTCCTGTTCGGGATGCTTGCGACCACCCTTAGGCGGAACATTGACGACATTGCCCTCAAGGAGCTTCAACATAGCCTGCTGCACTCCCTCTCCGGACACGTCGCGAGTGATGGATGGATTGTCAGACTTGCGCGAAATCTTGTCAATCTCATCAATGAATACAATACCTCTCTCTGCCTGCTCCACGTCAAAGTCAGCTTCCTGAAGGAGTCTCGTGAGTATGCTCTCAACGTCCTCCCCGACATAGCCGGCCTCCGTGAGAACGGTCGCGTCAACAATCGTGAACGGAACATCAAGCATACGCGCAATGGTCTTCGCGAGCAACGTCTTTCCTGTTCCGGTAGGGCCCACCATCAAGATGTTGCTCTTTTCAAGCTCGACATCGTTCTTCGCAGCGTCTGGAGAAAGATTGTGCTCCAAGCGCTTGTAGTGGTTGTAAACAGCCACTGCCAGTTGTTTCTTTGCCCTGTCCTGACCGATCACATACTGGTCGAGGAATGCAGTTATCTCATGGGGTTTGAGGGCCTTCTTCTTCGTGCCCGCGGCAGCCTTCGGAGTCTTTTGCTTTGTGTGCCCGAACGCCTCTTCCACATACTGATGCCCCATCTCCACACAGTCCGAGCAGATGCAGGCGTCCAAACCCTGGAGCAGGAGCGGGACTTCGTTCTCGCTCCTGCCGCAGAACATGCAGTATCTCAGGCCATCGCCCTTTGTCTTTTTCTTGTCCATATCTTCTGAATCCTGTTTCACGGCTCTTTCACAACGGTCAGCGTGCCTTCTTCACAAGAATCTCGTCAACCATTCCGTAAGCCTTGGCCTCTTCAGCCGTCATCCAATAGTCGCGGTCGGCATCGGCGGCAATTTTCTCTACGCTCTGTCCGGAATGTTCCGAAATGATGCGGTAGAGTTCAGTGCGGGTCTTCTCGATTTCCCTGGCGGCAATCAGGATGTCCGAAGCCTGTCCCTGAGCACCACCGAGCGGCTGATGAATCAGCACGCGGGAATGCGGCAGGGCGGATCTCTTTCCTGCGGCGCCAGCACAGAGAAGAACCGAGGCCATCGATGCTGCGAGACCTGTGCAGATCGTAGCCACATCCGGCTCTATGAGCTGCATGGTGTCGTAGATTCCCAGTCCGGAAGAAACCTGACCTCCCGGGGAATTGATGTAGAGGGATATGTCTGCAGCGGAGTCGGACGAGGCAAGGAAGAGAAGTTGTGCCTGGATTATGTTGGCGACGTCGTCATTTATCGGGACCCCGAGAAAAATGATACGATCCATCATAAGGCGGCTGAACACGTCCATTGAGACTGCATTGAGTTTCCTCTCCTCGATTATGGTCGGGTTGAGGTATCCGTCAAGAGCAGCCGCGCCCGAACGGGACACGGCTGTCTGATAATCATGCATCTTCAATGAAGATATGCCTTCCGATCTTGCAAATTTTTCAAAATCAGTCATATTATTCATTTAAAGCGTTATAAATTTCTGAATTTTTCTACGGAAATTTTCTTATGCTTCAAAGTTATTACAGCCTTTACCGCGGCAACGGTCTTCTCGTTCTCCACCTGTTCAAGAATGCGACGGGCCTGCTCCTCGTTTGCGAGCACGCTCTTGGCATAGGACTCAAGCTGCTCCTGAGGAACATTGTTCATTCCGTACATTGCGAACTGATATGCAGCAAAGCCTTTTGCGCTCGCGAGCAGATCTGCCTGCTCTATCTTCACGCCGAACTTGTTCATAAGGAAGCCGCGTACAAGCTGCCAGCGATAGTCCTCGACAAAGAGACCGAACTCCTTCTCGATTTCCTCCATGGTGAACTTACCTTCGTTGGCGGTGTGAATCCACCTCTTCATGAATGCCTCAGGGAGTTTGAGGTCAGCCTTTTTCACGAGATAGTCACGAACATCCTTCGAGAAACGGAAGTCAGCCTCGTTGGTGTACTCGGCGGCGAGCCTCTCGGCAATCTTCGCGTCAAATTCCTCCTCTGACTTCACTACGCCCGGACCATAAATCTTGTCGAAGGTCTCCTGGGTGAGCGGAGCGGAAACGAAAGTCTTGACTGACTTCACAGTAACCTTGTAAACCGGATCAATGCCGGAAAGCTCCTCTTTCTTCACCTTGATGAGAGCAGCGCGGTCGTTTTCGTTTTCGAACGCCTCGTTAACGTTCACTTCAAAACTGTCGCCAGGCTTTACACCGACAAACTGCTTCTTTGCAGCCTCGGCCACATTGCGGAGAGCGATGTATGTGCCTTCTATCTTGTTCTCTCCCTGCTCAAGGTCGGCAACGAGAAAGTCATCCTCCTTGGCTGAATCTCCGTCAGCGAGGTCACCGTACTGCTTGAGAAGATTTTCCTTCATTTCCTTCTTGGCCTCTTCTGTCACGGTGATGTCATAGTAAACGACCTCGTCCTTCTTGTCAAGTTCGAGGCTCACCGCAGGGTTGCAGGCGATGTCAAACTTGAACTCGAAGCTGTTGCCGTCCGTCCATTCATTTTTCGGCTGCTCTTCAGCAGGAAGCGGCTCTCCGATGACGCTGAGCTTCTCGTCCTTGATGAAGGAATTAAGCTGTTCTGAAATCACGTCATTCACAGCGTCCACAAGAGCGCTGTTACCATACATCTTCTCAATCAGGGACATAGGAACCATCCCCTTGCGAAACCCTTTGATTTCTGCCCTGCGGCGGATGTCAACGAGTTTTTTCTTCTTACCCTCAGCATAATCGGACGGTTCTATCGAGAGCGAAACCTCGATATTAAGATCGTCAATTGCATTCTTTGTGAGTTTCATAACTATAAATTTAAATTTTACTTATTTTTCCTTTTCTTTCCGGACGGGTACACGACTCTCGCGTGATAGACCTGCCGTATATATTCCTTCAGATTCTCGCTCACGGTGTGGAGCTCCTTCAGCGAAATGTCCGCCTCGTTGAACTGCCCCTCGTCAATCTTTCCCTGAACAATCCTGTCCACAAGTTCGGAAATTCCATGAGGTGTGCGGTCTTTCAGAGTCCTCGACGCAGCCTCAAGTGTGTCGCTCAACATAAGTATCACCTGCTCTTTGGTAGTCGGACGCGGCCCAGGGTAGGTAAAGTCCGCCACATCTGCAGGATCTCCGCCGGCATTGACGTATTTGCTGTAAAAGAATGCCGTTTTCGTCGTCCCGTGGTGCGTAGCGATAAAGTCCATGATGACCGATGGAAGTTTATACTTCTCCGCAAGCTGCAGGCCGTCACTCACATGACGGATTATCTCACGAGCGCTCTCCTTTGGATCAAGTGACTGGTGATAAGTCTCGCCCATCGTCTCGTTTTCAACGAAGCACTGAGGGTTGCATACCTTTCCGATGTCGTGGTAGAGCGCCCCTGCACGCACCAGAAGAGCATCGGCATCAATGCTGCGGGCTGCCGAATCGGCGAAGTTAGCGACCTGGAGGCTGTGCTGGAATGTCCCGGGAGCCTTGCTTGCCAATTCACGGAGAGCCTTGTTGTTGGTGTCCGAGAGCTCCATCAGGCGAGAGGAAGACACCAGGTTGAAAATCTTCTCAAAGAGATAGATGACCGGATAGAGCGCTATCGAAATCATTGAGGCGAAAAAGAGCCACAGAAGCACCCAGTAGTCGACCGAGCCGCCAAGTCCATCTATGAAACGGAAGGCAAACCACACGACAGAGAGCGTGAAGAAGACAATCAACGCGTTCACGAACTGAAGCCATCCACGGTTGAAGAAGTCGAATATGTAGATTGCAACAACCCCGGCAACGGTATGCATCACGAACAACTCCAGGCCGTTGTGCCCGAACACAAGCAGCGGAATCAACGAGACGATGTAGAGCGGGAGGATGAGCTTCTTGCGAAAAAATGCAAGGAGATAATAGGCGAACAGCGGGAACGGCACGAGGTACAGAGTCTTCGGAGAGACTATCTCCACCGCGGAGGCCGTGAATGCCGTGAGCGTGAATATGAGGAGCAGGTAGACATACCTGTTCATCTGCGTAAAAATGTGCGGACTCGTAAACCAAATCACGAAAAAGAGCACCAGGACAATGGCAAAGGCCAGAAGGATATTTCCGCACCACATCACCGCCCTGTTTCCAGAGTAGCCGATACTCGAATCATATTCGGCACGGTAGGAATCCAGAATCTGCTCGACCTCAGCGGTCACGATTTCGCCCTTAGAGACGATGACGGTCCCGGCGGTGACGACACCCTTGGTCGGAGAAATTTCCGGCGTATTCTCGGAGTTCACGAGTTCGGACATCTTTCTGTCCAGAATGAGGTCCGGAACAATGAGATCATAGACACCGAGCTCCCGGCAAAGGGAATCGGCAGCCTGCACACCGGAGAGAGAAGCCATAAGTTCAAACTTGGCCGAAGAGACGGAAAGAATCTCCTCGACAGGCTTCTTGACAGCCCGCTTGTCTCTCTGTACATAGACAAGATTCCAGTCATAGTCACCCGACTGACGACCTCCGAAATAGTCAGTGTCGTCCGCAACCCCGCGCTGGTAAATTGAAGAGAGCGACGATGAAACGGCGGGCTTCATCGAGACAAAACTGCCGAAGTCAATGGCGTTAAGTTCCTGGATGACTTTAAGCCCCACGTTCCGATCCTGCTTGTAGTACGGAATTATGCTGTTCGTCTCCGAGTTCCGCTCCTGCTGGAGCTCCGAGGCAGTCTTCAGTATCGGAAAGTCAAACTCGGCGACAAGAGTCTCATACATCCACGGCGACCCCTTGCTGTAGCTGTAATTGAATTTCGTACTCCTCGGCATGAAGAGCACGAGAAGTACGAAAACAGCAGCCAGGGGTATATAAACCCTGTAATCCTTGGGAAGCCTGTCACTCATAATGTTACGTTATGCAAGACTATGCGTCGATGTTGGCATAATGCGCGTTCTGCTCGATGAACTCACGGCGAGGCGGGACGTCGTCACCCATAAGCATCGAGAATGTCAGATCCGCTGCAGAGGCATCTTGAATGGTAATCTGACGAAGAAGCCTCGTGGCCGGATCCATTGTCGTGTTGGCAAGCTGCTCCGCGCTCATCTCACCGAGACCTTTATAGCGCTGAACAGTCACGCCCTTTTCCGAGCCCTTACCGAGCTGGAGCGTGGCCTCGCGACGCTGGTCATCTGTCCAGCAGTAGATTTCTTCCTTGCCCTTTTTCACAAGGTAGAGTGGCGGAGTCGCAAGATAGACATAACCGTTCTTGATGAGGTCGAACATGTAGCGGAAGAAGAATGTCAGGATGAGCGTGTCGATGTGCGATCCATCGACATCGGCATCGGTCATGATTATGACTTTGTGATAGCGTAGCTTGCTGAGGTTCAGCGCCTTGCTGTCCTCTTCCGTGCCGACGGTCACGCCGAGCGCCGTGTAGATGTTGCGGATTTCCTCGCTTTCGAACACCCTGTGGGTAAGCGCCTTCTCGACATTGAGAATCTTACCTCTAAGAGGAAGGATAGCCTGGGTTTTGCGGTCGCGGCCCTGCTTGGCCGTACCGCCTGCGGAATCTCCCTCGACAAGGAAGAGCTCGCATTTCTCCGGATCCCTCTCGGAACAATCCGCAAGTTTGCCCGGCATTCCGGCGCCTGACATCACAGACTTCCTCTGTACGAGTTCACGCGCCTTGCGGGCCTCATGACGTGCAGTGGCGGCCAGAATAACCTTGTCAATGATAGCTTTTGCCTCTTTCGGGTTCTCCTCAAGGAATGCCTCAAGCGCTGAAGAAACAGCCTGTGATACGGCTGGATCGACCTCGCCGTTTCCGAGCTTTGTCTTTGTCTGTCCCTCGAACTGAGGCTCTGCCACCTTGACTGAAATCACCGCCGTGAGCCCTTCCCTGAAGTCCTCGGCGGCAAGGTCGAACTTGAGCTTCGAGAGGAAGTTGTTCTTGTCGGCGTATGCCTTCAAGGTCTTCGTGAGTCCCCTTCTGAAACCTGTGAGGTGCGTACCGCCCTCTATGGTGTTGATGTTGTTGACGTATGAACGGACCTCTTCGGTGAATCCGGTGTTGTACTGAAGAGCCACCTCAATCGGGATTATCTTAGAGGTCTCAAGGCAAATCACAGAACATATAGGCTCGTTGCGGCTGATGGAGTTGATGTACTCGACATACTGCTTCAAACCATCCTCGGAATAGAATTCCTCGGTTCCCGGATGGATGGCATCCATCATCTCCTTTCCTCCGTCCTCGACAGGCTCGCGAAGGTCGGTCAGAGTAAGCCTGATTCCCTTATTGAGGAATGCGAGTTCACGGAGACGGTTTGCGAGGGTCTTGTATTTATAGAGGGTCGTAACCGTAAAAATCTCGGCATCGGGATGGAAGGTTATGGTTGTCCCGGAGTCGTTTGATTCGCCTACCACCTTAACAGGCGTAGTCGGTTTTCCTTTGGAATACTCCTGGACGAAAATCTTGCCCTCACGATGAATCTCCGCACGGAGATAGTCAGAAAGCGCATTGACGCAGCTCACACCGACGCCGTGCAGACCACCGGAGACCTTATAGCTGTCCTTTGAGAACTTTCCTCCGGCATGAAGCACGGTGAGGACGACCTCAAGAGCTGAACGGTGCTCCTTCTCGTGCATTCCCGTAGGAATGCCTCGTCCGTTATCCTTGACTGTAATTGAGTTATCCTTGTTGATTGTAACGTCGATACGCGTGCAGTATCCCGCAAGCGCCTCGTCTATACTGTTGTCCACGACCTCATATACAAGGTGATGAAGACCTCTCTCGCCAATGTCACCGATGTACATTGAAGGTCTTTTCCTTACGGCTTCAAGCCCCTCGAGGACCTGAATGCTGTTTGCGGAATATTGTTCTTCCGCTGCCTTGATTTCTTCGTTTTCAATCATCTCGTAAAATTCGTTTTAGCCTGCAAATATAGCGATTATTTTCCAAAACTCAAACGCAGTCCGGCGGTAAGTTCCGGACCTCGTTCGGCATAAAGGGGCGTGCGCTGAATGGTCTGCCCGGTGAGCCTGCTGCCACGCAGCCAGAATGCGAGCTGCCTGCTGTACTGGAACTCGGCGGAGAAATAAGGCTCGCCGAAGCCGGGTATTCTGTAGGAGACCATCGAGCCGGAATCCTGGGCAATACGCCCGTTGCGCACGGTCGAGAACTCGCAGCCTACTCCGACGAAAATCCTTTTTATGATGTTGAACTGCACGGAAAAGTCCCCCGTGAGCGCAGCTGGAGCAATGTACTGAAGAGCCTCGTCACGGACGAACAAGCCATTGTAGCGCAACCCGAGGTCCACACGTCCCCAGTCATCGGAATATCTCGCGTCCAGCCCGGCTGTCAGAAGTCCGGAAGGCGAGAAAGCAAGATCGTACACAGGAAGCTTCATGACGACTCCGTCAAACTCCAGGTCCTTGAGCAGGACACGCTCCAGAACAGAATTGGAACGCTCGGCGTAGGAGACGAATGCCTCATATCCGAAGACGGAACGTATACGGCCCTTGAGCCCAAATGATGCCTTCACACGCTCTACGGTATTGCAGAGGGTTGCATGGGAGGCAAGGGAAGATACAGATATGCCATAGTGACGGAAGTCGTCCACTATCGAGGTGTATGAGTTCATGCGCTCTCCGCCATCGATTCCGAGCCAGAGATTCAGCGGGACGCGCCGGAAGTCATAGCTGATTTTCAGCGAAGGATAGACATATTGGTGCGTCGCCGAGTTCTCGTACCCGGCGCCTCCGGACGTCACGGGAATGTCCGCCTTGACTCCGAGATCGAATGACCAGCGTTTCACGTTCAGTACATAGCGGGGGGCGAACTCAAAGACAGCCGCCCGATGGCCGAGAGCGAACATGTATGTCGCAACATCTGCGTTCATTCCGAGAATGAAATGGCCGGATTTTCCGGTGCGCACACCGAGGTCAACTCCTGCCTTGAAGCTGTTTTCCCCGACAGAGAGGCGCTCCGCAGCATATTTGGGCGTCATGCGGTCATGCCCGAAGCCATACTTGAGCCATGTTCCGAACCCGATTCCGCTGCCGACAGCATCCTTCGAGAACACACGGAAGCCGATGGTCCCGCGGTCAAGGCTTCTGCGACCGAACCAGTCACGCTGCTGAAGTCCGCTGTAGGCGAGGTCTGTCGTGAAAACGACCCGGTCCCAATCATATCGGAACGAGACTCCGGCATCATTGTCCATTTCATAGTTCCAGTCTTTCCAATACTGCCTCTTTCCGTCTTCCTTCACTCCGGTGAGTCGTCCGCGTCCGTCAAAAGCGACCTTGCGGTAGTCGCCGGCGTATGAACGGTGGTTTCCGTAGATGTCCAGCGAAATCCTCCCGTTTGAAACGGGGGTGTACACAACATCGAGTTCCGGATGAAGAGTGTAGCCAATCCCGGCGTTCATATAGAAAATCCCCGGTTTTCTGTCATCAAAGGACGGCTTCATTTCCACGCTGTACGGCCTGAATTCGTATGCGCCTTTGTATGGTTTGTCAAAAACAGAGTAGTCAAAAGTCATGTTGAAATGACGCAGCGAATCAGGAACTGCCATCTCGATTTCGCCCTTCTGTGCGGTCTCGGTCGCGGCCTTGTACTTATTGGTCACGACAACTGTAGGATTATAGTTCTGAGCCGAGGCCGACAAAGCAAAGACGCACAGGCAAGCGGACGCGGCAATAACATATCGTTTCATAATATTCTCTCCTGCAATAAATTATTTCTCCCCCATCTCAGCAAGGCGCTCAAGGCGCATCTTCACATTATCCGGAACATCGTCCGTGTCGGATACCGGACTGTAACCGTCACGCACGCTCTCGAAAGTAGCTTTGGCCTGACGCAGATCTCCCTGCTCCGCAAACGAGTCTCCGAGGACGAGGAATGCCCTTGCGAGCCAATAGTTCTGCTTTGTCCCGGAATCCGAAAAGGCATAGACAAGATCCTCTACGGCCTTGTATTCGGCACGATCGAACCTGTCCTGAATCAGGAGATACTCCGCCTCTGCCCCGTACCGGTCGGTCGGATTCTTGGCAAGTTTCGTAAAGAGCTCATAAGCGGCATCACGCCGGCTGAGAGAAAGAAGCGACTTTGCACGGACATATTCGGCCTCGCGCAGAAGTTCCGCAGATGGAGCCTCGGAGACAATCACAGAGGCGGCACAGTTCTCCGCTTCCGGATAGAGCCTTGCCCTGTAGGCCGAGCGCATGCGGCCGACAAGCGCTGTCTTTCCCGTGCCGGCAGAAGAAGCCTTGCCATAGAGGGACGTGTAGGCGAGATAGGCCTCCTGCCAGTGTTCAAGTTTGTAGGAAAGCTCAGCATAGCGCAGCATGGATGCCTCGACAAACAGGCCCTCGCCCTTGTCAATGACGCCCTCGTAGGCATCTCTTGCACGTTCATAATCGCCGGACAGACGGTAACATTCGGCGATATAGTATTCAGCCTTGTCCCTACTCCGTCCGGACGGCCAGGCATTCAGATACTCTCCGAGCGTCACCCGCGCCTTGTCGTACTGACGGTCGAGAAAAAGCTGCTCTGCCGAAGCGAAATAGAGGTCGTCCTTTTCCTCCTCGGTCTTGGAACCGCCCTTGCCGATGTTCTCGATGTAGGCAAGGTAGTCCTTTGCACGACCCTCTGACTGATAGATTGACTCTATCGCAAGAAGGGCATTGTCGGCATATTCTGTCCCAGTCATATTCTCCGCCACGCGCTTGTAGTAGCCGAGGGCTTCTTCCTTGCGCTTAGCATTCCTTGCCATCATAGCCTTTTCAAGCAGTGCCTGCGCGACATAGGAACTGTCCTTCACTCCCTCCACGACAAGGTCGAAGCAATCCGATGCAGACTTGGCATCCTTATTCTCGACGTAACTGCGTCCGAGGTCCAGCATTGCCGGAGCATAGTGCTCCGATTCCGGATTTGCGTCCTTCACCTCCCTTAGCCTCTCTATTTTCTTCTTCAGCTTGCCGTCCAGCCCGTATGCGACTGCAGCCTGCCAGTATGGGTAGATGTCGTCCGGATCGTAATAGCTGTCGGCAACCTCACCGTAAGAGAGTGCAGCCGTCTTGTAGTCCCCTTGGATGAAACTGCAGTCAGCAACGCGGGTCAGCGCGTCCTTCCTAAAGTCGGTGGAGTTGCGGGTGTAGGCGCCGTTCTGCTGCCGGGCGTACTCGTTGAACCACTTTACGGCCTGGCTATAGTCGCCGAGGCTGAAATAGGCATATCCTATATTATATGGTATGAGATTTCCCTCCGGAGTCCCGTCCAAAGCGGAGATGTTGTAGAGCGACTTGGACACCGAGACAGCATCGGCATAGTTACCGTTCCTATAGTAGGTTTCCGAGAGCCAATATTTCGCCAGCTGATTGAAAGGGTCGTCGCTGTCGGAATAGAACGTAACCGTCTTAAGACACGGCACAGCGGCACGCAGGGAACCGGCCGAAAGAAGTTGCTTTGCCCTCAGATAGTTGGCTTTCATATAGTTGCGCTGCATTTCCCGGGTGAGGTCGTCAATGTTGTCGTAGGCATCTATCGCTCCCTGATAATCCCGGCTGTATAGGGCGGTGAGGGCGATGTAGCCGTAGATGTCCTGGCTGCTCGTGTCCGGGTAGCGCGCCAGATAGTCCCGGAACACGGATACGTCGGTGTTGAGGTCGAAGGCGAGCTTGGCATAGTTGAACATGGCATCCTTCTCTATGGCCTTGTCCCATGACTGGAGGGAGGCGTCGCGAAAGGCTCCCATCGCAGCGACCTTGTTCTTCGTCTTTATGTAGGAATATGCCATGTGGTAGTTGGCTATCTGCCCGAGAGAATCTGACCTGTCCTCCATTTTCCCGAAATTCTCTATCGCGCCGGCATAGTCCCCGACGGCATAGAGCACAGAACCGGCGAAGAAACGGTCGGAACGATTCATTTCTGCCTTTCCGGAGGCATTCAGGTCGTAGTATTTCTTTGCTGTCGCTGCATCACCTGTCACGAGGGCGGACTCGGCAATCATCCTGTTTAACCTCGGCCGTCTGTCTTCCGGCACGGTCGCCGAAATCTTCGGTCCTTTCTTCAGGACGTAGTCATAAGCGCCGAGCATGAAACGGCATTCGAGGGTGTAGTAGTCGGACATCTCAGCGAAACGTCTGTCCTTGCCGGATTTCGCGAGCCAGTCAATCGCCTCGGAAAACTCATTGCGCTTGTAGCAGATGTAGCCAAGGGAATACTGCGACGGCGCCGTGTAGTCCGACTTCGGCAGCGCAACCACTTGGGAGAAAAGCTGATATGCCTTGTCGTAGTCGCCTGTTTCCTGCGCGGAGAACGCATATTTGAAAACATATTCCGTCCTTGATGAACGCCTCAATTGTTCGGGCGTCATGCCCGAAAATATTTCCGCGCACTCGGCGTATCTTCCTTGTTCAAAGAGGTTTACAGCATGGGCGAAATGAAGTCGCGGAAGCATCTCGGAATATGGATATTCCGTTTCAAACCATTCGATGTCATGGACATATCCGTAGGTTTCGAGAGCAGCGGAGCACAGAATCGAATATCCCTTAGCCTCGGAAGAGGCGGTTTCCGAATATATGTTCTCGAATTCTGTCCTCGCATTACTGTACATCCCCTTGTCGTAGAGTTTCACGGCACGGGAAAACGGAGAGCCCAAAACTGCGATGAGCGTAAATATATATAAACCCTTCAACATAAGCCAAAAATTTTACAAATTTACTCAATTTTTCTCACTATCTTTGCGTGGTTACGGCACTTTTTGCACATATTACGCCATTGCACGATGAAAACATTAATCAAATTCAAGGACGCGGACATAATTAACGGGGAGACAACGGTGATTTACGGGCTGAACCTTATGGTGAACGCAGGCGATTTCATCTATATCGTCGGAAAGGTCGGCACGGGAAAAACGTCCATCATACGGACAATGATTGCGGAAAATCCGCTTGAAAAGGGAGAGGGAGAGGTCTGCGGATACGACCTCCGGACCATCCGCGAACGGGACATTCCGTTTCTGCGCAGAAAGCTCGGCGTAATCTTCCAGGATTTTCAGCTACTTATGGACAGGAACGTACATGACAACCTGAGGTTTGTGCTTGAGGCGACGGACTGGAAGAATGACGCGGAGATGGAGACAAGGATTGAGGAGGTTCTGGGCGCTGTCGGAATGGCACGCAAGGCACACAAGATGCCGCATCAGCTTTCTGGAGGAGAGCAGCAGAGAATCGCGATTGCAAGGTCCATTCTGAACAGGCCGGAGGTGATTCTGGCGGACGAGCCGACCGGCAACCTCGATGCGGAGACGGCGGACGGCATAATGCAGTTGCTGCGAAGACTGAACGGGGAAAACGGCACGGCAGTGGTGATGGTGACACACAATCTGCAACTATGCGAAAGGTTTCCCGGACGGGTTCTGGTGTGCAGGGACGAGGGATGTACGGAGGCCATGACGGCCGGAATGGAGGACACGCAGGAATGACGAAACGGGAAAGATACGGGGCGGTACTCGAAGCGCTTCGGGCCAAAATGGGAAAGGTCGGCAGCGAGCTGATGTTCGCCTCACCGTTCCAGTTGATTGTAGCAGTCGTTCTTTCGGCACAGTGCACCGACAAGAGGGTCAACATGGTGACTCCGGAACTTTTCCGGCGCTGGCCGGATGCGGAGTCTCTGTCACTGGCATCTTTTGAGGAGGTGTTCGAAACCGTACATTCCGTGTCCTATCCCAACAGCAAGGCACACCATCTGATCGAGCTTTCTAAAATGATAGTCAGCGACTTCGGAGGCGAGGTGCCGTCGGATACTGAAGATCTGGTGAAACTGCCCGGGGTTGGGAGGAAAACTGCGAACGTCGTCGCCGCGATAGTCTACGGAAAGCCTGTAATTGCAGTCGACACTCATGTCTTCAGAGTTTCGAGACGCATCGGTCTGTCGGACGGAACGAATGTTGAAGCTGTGGAGAAAGATTTGACACGGAACATTCCCGCGGAACAGCGTGCTGATGCTCATCACTATCTGCTGCTCCACGGTAGATATGTGTGCACAGCCCGTGCCCCGCACTGCGCGGAATGTGTCGTAAAGGAATGGTGCCGCGGATACAAGTCCGGAAACACGGAAGTGGAGAAGGCTCATTAGCAGTCGGCTATATGTTAATGTAATCACTTTTTGAAATATACGCTTATGTTTTATGTAACGTCTGAAAACATCCTTTTTATCGGTTCTATACTCATATTTTGCAGCATACTCGTATCGAGAGCCAGCTCAAGGTTCGGAATTCCGGCCTTGTTACTCTTCCTTATTGTAGGAATGCTTTTCGGGAGCGACGGACTCGGGATTGTGTTCAACGACGTGAACAAAGCCAACTTCATCGGTATGGTCGCCCTGTGCATCATCCTTTTCACCGGCGGCATGGAAACCAAACTTTCCGAAATCAGGCCTGTGCTTGGCCCGGGACTGGTGCTGTCGACCCTCGGCGTGCTTCTTACGGCGGCGATTACAGGAGGATTCATCTTTTTAATGAACGGATGGAAAGGCGTCGGACTCGGGCTGCCGCTCGTCTCATGCCTGCTTCTTGCGGCGACCATGTCCTCGACAGACTCGGCGACCGTGTTCGCGATGCTGCGCGGCAAAAACATGAGGCTGAAGAACAATCTCCAACCGATGCTTGAACTTGAGAGCGGATCCAACGACCCGATGGCCTACATAATAACGGTGGTCCTGATTGAGATTGCCACATCGCTCGGCGGAGGAAAGGACCTTGCATTGGGGGTGAGCGCGGAAATGGTTCAGGAAGCCGGCTTTACGTCGATAGAAAGCTACACGAACTACATGACAGTGTGGAACGCGATTAAGGTATTTCTGCTACAGTTCATAGTCGGAGGAGCAGTGGGAATCGGTATCGGGTATGCAACGGTATGGCTTCTGAACAAGGTACAGCTTAACAATACCCCTCTCTATGCGATTATGCTCCTGAGCATCGTATTCTTCGCATATTCGCTCGCCGGCATGCTTTCCGGCAATGGTTACCTCGCCGTCTACATCGCCGGCATTCTCATCGGAAACAGCAAATTCAACCACCGCAAACAGATTCTCGCGTTCCTCGACGGGCTCACTTGGATGATGCAAATCGGGATGTTCCTCTTGCTCGGATTGCTGGTCAATCCGATTCAGATGCTGCACACGGCACCGGTGGCGATACTCATAGGAGTGTTTATCATGCTTGTGGCACGCCCCGCGGCAGTTTTCGGATGTCTGCTCCCATATAGGAACATAAGTCCGAAGTCGAAACTGTTTGTCTCATGGGTAGGCCTCAAGGGCGCCACTCCGATTATCTTTGCGACCTACCCGATACTCAGCCACATCGAGGGAGGAGACATCATCTTCAACATAGTGTTCTTCATAACCCTGATGTCTCTCGTAATCCAGGGCGGAACGCTTCCGCTCGTGGCCAAGTGGCTGAAGCTAAATGATGAATCCGCCGTGCAGGAGAAGGAGTTTGACGTCGACCTGCCGGAAGAGGCCGGAGATCTGACAGAGACAACTCTCACGGAAGAAATGGTGAAGGATATGGTCGAGGCAGGAGGCACCGCCCTCAAGGATCTGTCGCTGCCTGACGGAGTCCGGGTGCTGATGATAAAGCGTGACGGCAAGTTCATCGTGCCGACGGGCACCACGGAACTTCAGGTCGGCGACCATCTGCTGATTATCAGTGAATCGACTGAGGATGTGGGAAAGACGGTGCTGTTGGCCTGATCTCAGCGGCACGAATACTAAAAGAAGGGAGACCAAAAGTCTTTTGTCCCCCCTTCTTCAGATTTGTTTGTAGCGGGACCCAGGATTGAACTGGGGACCTCATGATTATGAATCATGCGCTCTAACCAGCTGAGCTATCCCGCCATCATTGTTGTTTTGCCCGTGAAAGGCATTTTGTTGAGATAGAAGGATTCGAACCCTCACTGACAGAGCCAGAATCTGTAGTGCTACCATTACACCATATCTCAATGTCTGCCCCAAAATTTGGGATTGCAAAGGTACAAAGGTTTTGTTAATATGCAATAGAAAATTTCACTTTTTTACAGCAAATTTCAGGGTGACATCCACAAGCACGACTGGAACCTACTTAATAACCTCGACCTTGAGAGGATTGTTCACAGCAACAGCCTGCTCCTTCATATACTCATTCCAAGCCTCGGGGCTTTCGATTCCTCCCTTGTTCCAGCCTGAAGCGGTCCAATAGTCAACAGTTTCGCCGCATTTCACACGGAATCTCAGAACGGCGTGACCGTCAAGTTCGGCGGCTTCGGCAGCGAAACGGTCGGAGAGTATAAGTCCGATGCTGATGAGGTCGTCATTAACTTCCTCACGTGAGTCGGAAGCCAATTCGGTGAAAGAAATGTAGTCCTTTCCATAGACTATGGACTTTACATCGTGAAGAACTGCGCCGACGACAACATCGAGAGAATCCTTTCCGGGAGTTTCAAACGATGCCGTCCAATGCACCAGACGGGTGTTGGCGTCAAGGGAGAGACTGCGTTTCACTGTCACGGCCGCGGCGTCGAATTCAAACTCCGGCCAGGTGAACTCAGCCGCAGTCCTGAGCGGACCGTTGCAGAGGCGCTTCTGGGTGGCGTAGTTGTCGCCGATGAAAATCCGTCCGTCAGAAACCGGAGCACAGGAACCGCCGCCGAGAGTCTTTCCGACCATGTAACAGTCCATTCCCTCACCATGGTTGCGATGGAAATCCCTGCCGGCAAGCCATCTGTCAAACACAAGTTCCGGAGTGTTCTTTATGAAAATATCAGGACCGAATGTCCGCGGACCTTCAAGCGCCGGGCCATAGATACGCCCGAGGACAAGGTTGTTTTCGAACTCGTAATCGTCCTTTCTTTCAGGCACATACCTGCTATTGACGAGCGTGTCGAAGACAACACGCTCCCCCTTCGCGATGCTGAAAGTCTCATGTCCGCCGGCTTTCACATCTGTTTGAAAAATAATTGAAAGCTGTCCGTCCGCATCGGTGATAACCTGCGAAGGAAGCTGTACTCCGTCAGCGGCCTTAACAACGGCATTCTCAGCCGAAAGTCCGCGGATGCCAAGCGCGTCAAATGGTACGGAGACCGTCTCCGCATGCCTGTCCACCGATGAATCATTGGCGACAGAAACAGTTCTGTCCTGCACTCCGCAGGCGCAGAGAAGGCAGGACAGAACAGAGATTGCAACAAAACGTTTCATTGCCGAAAACTATTTAGGCTGCTTGCCGATGTAGGCAAGGATTCCGCCATCGACATAAAGAACATGACCGTTCACGAAGTCGGAAGCCGAAGATGCGAGGAAAACAGCCGGTCCCTGAAGGTCAGCGGTTGTGCCCCAGCGTGCAGCCGGAGTCTTTGCAACGATGAACGCATCGAACGGATGCCTTGAACCATCGGCCTGGCGCTCGCGAAGAGGCGCTGTCTGAGGAGTTGCGATGTAGCCCGGACCTATACCATTGCACTGGATGTTGTACTCGCCATACTCAGAAGCGATATTGCGGGTGAGCATCTTGAGTCCGCCCTTGGCTGCTGCGTATGCAGAAACAGTCTCGCGGCCGAGCTCGGACATCATTGAGCAGATGTTGATAATCTTTCCGCCGCCCTGCTTGATCATTGAAGGAATGACGGCCTTTGAGACGATGAACGGAGCGTTGAGATCGACGTCAATCACCTGACGGAACTCCTCAGCCTTCATTTCGCACATAGGGATGCGTTTGATGATGCCGGCGTTGTTCACGAGGATGTTGATCGGGCCGAGGTCGTTCTCGACTTTCTTTACGAGCTCCTGGACCTGATCTTCCTTAGTGACATCGCAGACATAGCCCTTGGCGTCGATGCCGAGTTCCTTGTAGGACGCGATACCCTTGTCAACAAGCTCCTGTTTGATGTCGTTGAAAGCAATCTTTGCTCCGGCCTGTGCGAATGCTGTGGCAATCGCGAATCCGATTCCGTAAGATGCGCCTGTTACGAGCGCAACCTTCCCTTCGAGTGAAAAATTTACCATATCCTTACGAATTAGTTTGTTTATATTTTTCTGCAATATTACAAAATATTTCCGGAATTCCGTGTGCGTTCACGGAAAAATTTGCAGAGAATGACGGAATATGATATATTTGCATCATCTATACGCATGTATGACAAAGAAAATACAGATAATCATGTCTATTTTGAAACTTATTCTCACGGCAGTTTTCGCCGTTTCTACAATCATCCCCGCATTTGCGCAGACAGAGCCCGAAAGAAAGGATAATGAGGTCGTATGGGCCGAAACGGACGGAGTGACGATTCCGTTGCCGCCGAAAGCGCATCCGAGGCTGTATCTGCGAGATGCCAATGTGCCGGAGCTCCGCGAAAAGATGAAGACTCCGGAGGGTAAGGCAATTTTGAAAAAAATCAAAAAAGCCGCCAAGCCCCGCACGGCCGAGGAAGAAGCTGCGGTGACCGACCACGGATTCCGCTACTACGCGCAGATGAGAGGTGTCACTTCGCAGTCGCAGCTCGACGCACTCGCCTATCTCACCGAACACGACACACAGGCTGCCGACAGGGCCATTACCGCTATGCTCGACACCTTGAAACGCACCAATTTCGGAACGAAAAACGACCTTTCCAGGGCAAGCGGCTCGATGATGATGGTAGGGTCGATAGTTTACGACTGGTGCTACGACCGTCTGAGCGAAAAACAGAAACAGGAGTTTGTCCGTGAGTTCGTCCGGATTGCAGGAACGATGGAGTGCCACTACCCGCCGAAAACCACCGAATCTGTCGCAGGACACGGCTCGGAGTGGATGATTCTCAGGGATATGCTATCCTGCGGCATCGCAATCTATGACGAATACCCCGAGATGTACGAAATCGTCGCAAAAATGATTTTCCGGGACTATGTGCCTGTGAGGAATTATATCTACGCCGGACACAACTACCATCAGGGAACCGGTTATGTGACAGTCCGTTACCTCAACGACCTCAACTCTCTTTGGATTTTCGACCGTATGGGAGCCGGACAAATCTACAGCCCTGAGCAGCATTATGTCCTCTACGACCACGTCTATCGCCGCAGGCCTGACGGACAGGTTCTGCCTTCGGGAGATGTAAATCCCGGAAAACGCAGTACGCCACAGACTTATGCGATGCCGGCGATGCTCGCAGCAAGCTATTGGAACGACCCGATTCTGATGTATGAATATGAAAGGCGTCCGAGCGTGGAAACCCATATGCTCATTCTCGAACTCCTGTGGAGGGATTTCTCTCTCAAGGGCAAATCTCCTGAGGGGCTCCCGTTTTCGAGGTATAGCGGAACGCCGTTCGGATGGATGATTGCGAGGACCGGTTGGGATGAGAACAGCGCGATTGCTGAAATGAAGATTACCGAGCATTATGTCGGCAATCACCAGCATCTCGACGCGGGAACTTTCCAGATTTACTACCGCGGCCCGCTCGCCATCGACTCTGGGTCCTATCAGGGTTCTGCGGGAGGCTACAACAGCCCGCACAACAAGAATTATTTCAAACGTACAATCGCTCACAATTCCCTTCTGGTCTATGACCCGTCGGAGAAGTTCGCCTGCTGGAACTACGGAGGCTCGGACAAAACCGAGTTTGCGGAGAATGACGGAGGACAGAGAATGCCGGGAGACAGGTGGGAGACCTGCCGCAGCTTCAAGGACCTTCTGAGCGAGGAATACACTGTGGGAGAGGTGCTTGCGCACGGCTTCGGGCCATCGGCACAGACTCCGGAGTGGACCCTTCTTCAGGGCGACATCACCAAGGCGTACAGCAAGAAGGTGGAGAACGCAAGACGCAGTTTCGTTTTCTTCAACTTGACTGAGGAGAGCGAGGATGTTCCTGCAGCGATGGTCATCTACGACAGAGTCCGTTCTTCGGATGCGTCGTTCAAGAAGTTCTGGCTGCTCCACAGCATTGAGGAGCCGCAAATCGAAGAAGGTGGATTCACAGTATGCCGCACGAAAAACGGTGACAGCGGAAAACTCAGTTGCAGCGTGCTTCTCCCTTCGGCGGAAAACTTAAGCTTAGAAAAGGTAGGAGGCCCTGGCAAGGAGTTTTGGGTCTTTGGCAAAAACTTCCCTAACGCTGCCACGACAAGGCCCGACCCGTGCAATGAGCGAGGCGCCTGGAGAGTGGAACTCAGCCCGAAGGATGCGGCTCAGGAGGATTGTTTCCTGAATGTGATTCAGATGTCGGATCGCAGCACGAAAAAACTCCTCCCTGTTTCAAGAATTCAGAATGTCGAAGCGAAGACAGTGGGTGCGATTGTAGGCAGCCGGGCGGTGGTCTTCAGCGCCGACTGCGGCAGGAGCAGCGAAGGCTATGGTTTCGAGATCCCGGCATCAGCTGCTAAAACCCACAAAACCAAGAAGTTCAGCCTTCTTGTCAGCGGACTCGAAAAGGGAGAATGGGTTGTCGAAAGAAACGGCAAGTCTCTCGGCAAATTCCCGGCCGGCGAGGCAGACGGAACCATCTACCTCAACGCCGCTCCCGGCAAATATCTTGTCAGACGGTAGTCTCTATCAAATGCCAAAATCCTATTTCGCAAAATTGAAATTTTGTTGATTTTGCGAAATAGTTTTGGTCAGAAAGCCAAGACCGGGCGGACGTAACAATAGATGCCGTCCTTAGTCCAACCGCCCACGCGGCTGTAGCCCACGCGCACACTGAGGGCGAAGCGATCCGACTGATCCGAATAGCCGTTGCCCTCCTCCGAAGAGGACCAATACTCATCTCTCAAACTACTGCCATCAACAGAGGTAAGCAAACTCCGCTGCTGAGTTTGTTTATTGACAGCAGCCTTGTATGGAGTGATAGTGTTACCTTTATCTACACCGAAAAGATTATTCAGTTTTACAAAATGTCGTTAGAGCACTTTTTGTCGAATTAGCATTATTGAATTTTGATTATTGAATTTTAATAATTATTTTTGCGTAAAAATATGTAAAAATGAATAGGGAACTCGAAAATCCTTTTGTAGTAAGCGGTTATGTTGGAGGAAAATATTTCTGCGACAGGAAAAATGAAACCGACAAACTTATTCTTCAATTGACAAACGGTAACAATGTCTCGCTGATTTCCCCACGAAGGATGGGAAAATCGGGGCTTATACGGCATTGTTTCGACAATGAGAAAATAAAAAAGGAGTATTACACATTCTTCATTGGCATATACGCCACCTCCACACTCGAGGAATTTGTCATCGCTTTGGGGAAAGAGATTGTCGATAAACTCAAGTCAAAGGGAGAGAAGGCGTTGGAGAGATTTGTGAAAACCATAAGTTCTATTTCGCCGGGGTTGAGCTTCGATGCTATGGGCAATCCAAGCTTTACACTGCTGCCGGGAGAGTTGCGTAACAGTGCTGTCAGTTTGGAACAGATATTCAATTACCTCGAATCCGCAGACAAACCTTGCATAGTCGCAATCGATGAGTTCCAGCAAATCACCGAGTATCCGCAAAAGAACACCGAAGCTCTGCTGCGCACACACATTCAGCATTGCAAAAACACTCGATTCATATTTGCCGGAAGCCGCCGTCACATTATGTCGAATATATTCCTTTCGGCATCAAAACCTTTCTATCAGAGCGTGAGTATGATGAATCTCGGAAGTATTGATAAAAAGGTATATTACGAATTTGCTGCCGGACATTTCTCCCGCGCCGGAATAACTTTACCGGAAGATATTTTCTCGGCTATTTACGAACGTTTCGAAGGTGTCACCTGGTATATTCAGAAGATGCTCAATACTCTGTTTATGAGTACAAGAAAAGGTGCCGTCGTGACTGATGACAACATCGACCGGGCAAGAACGGAAATAATTGACGGTTTCAGCTACAACTATCTGGAAACTCTCTATCGTATGACAGTCAAACAGAAAGAGCTGCTTATGGCTATTGCGAGAGCGGGGAAAGCGACAAACATCACCAGTGCGAAGTTCTTGAAAGACAACGCCCTGACTAGCGCGAGTTCCGTTCAATCCGCCTCCAACTGGCTTCTCAAAAATGATTTCATCACAAACGAAGCCAATTGTTGGTATGTCTACGACTATTTCTTCGCCGACTGGCTGAGAAGCCTATAAAACTACTCGGGGAGGGCCTTGAGATGGCGTTTGCGGTCGGACCCTGGGGTGAATACACCGTGAAGAAATAGGCTTTCGCAATGCAACGCCATAGGATTCCACGCTTCAGCTCTCTCCAATGCGAGGAGTTTTTATCAGTTCAATTTTGAATTCTTCAAATAATTCGTAACTTTACATCTGACATTTTATGCCACATAGCTAATTAATATACATATACATAAGCAGTTACTCTATTAATGCCGTATAATGAGTATCCGGAACTAACTGAAAAGGAATTGGAAGTCAGGAATGTTCTATATCGGTTCTATCGAAAACATTATACTTATGACAACATCCGAAAAGTTGAGATGCGATGAAACAGAACAAGGCTCTGTACCTGAGTGCAGCACTCCTTATTTCTATTTTTATATTAGCCTTCCTGTCGTCGTGCAATGATGACAGGAAGTGCGAGAATATTATTATCCACGAAGATTTTACACCTATAGGACTGCCCCAGACAGCACATATGCTATGCTTTGAGTCTGATAGCATAGGATATGCGGCAACTCCTATTCTGGAGGATATCAATGGAAGATGCCACCTAAAGGAATCTGTTATATCAAAGACAGTTGATAGAGGACGGACCTGGAACACACTTGGAAAGGTTGATGGGAAATGTATAAACATATCCGAATACGGACAAAGAATTTTCGTCACCACAACCAATCAATTTCAAAGAAACCAAGAGCAAGGGGGAATGAAATCAGAAATATGGGTTATTTCTAAAGACGCTTTTTTTAAAACGAGAATAGCCCAGGAAGGAGATAATATTTTTGGCCTGCATATTTTCAATGATAGCACTTATACATATTGTTTGAACCATAATGAGAGTTTTTCATACAAGATTACCAGAAACTATGGAAGAGGATGGGAAACGGTATATCTGCCAGGACAATCTGTCGGCAATAAAATTGCTTTCTGCGGCAACACAATGCTCATTCCGATATTTGCTAAAGTAGACTCAAGATCCCGAAGTATTCTGTTAGCAAAAGACGTTATGTCAACAACATATAAAATGTTTGAATTCAAAAACCTGTATGACATTCAAGCTGCAGATTTTTTAGTTGCATTATATTCTGATATGAGTTTCTGGAAATATGATGGAGAAAATATGAAATATTTGTCAAAGTTCAGATGGAACGGACTGTTTCGCGGATGCTATCATCCTAAGTTCCTTACAGAAAGTAATGGAGTGTTTATTTGTGCGGCATCCAACTTTTCAGCAGAAAAAGGACGACATAACTGCATCTTCTATTCTTCTGATTTCGGAAAGCATTGGAAACCATTGTTAATCAGTGATAGTATCTGGTTAAACGAATATATGTTCAAGGAAAGTGCAATGGCATCCATTCCGGAAAAAGAAGGAGCGTCCATCATATACCAAAATTCAGAAGACAAGAGGTTGCATATAATCAAAGTTCAAAAGTCCGACAATGCCGGAGATTAAAGAAGAGTTTATCCTAATTCAACCGAATCTCAAAATCGTTTCGTAACGAGTTTTAAGTCAGGGGTTATTTTATGCGGAAAAACGAAATACGCATATCTACAATGTACTGAATTACACTAAAAATGATTATCTTTACCACAATAAATGAAAGACGCATGGCAAAGATAAAAGTCAACGAAACCGAGATTACAGTAGTCGCCAACAATCAGAACGATTATATTTCCCTTACGGACATCGCGCGGTATAAATCCGATGACCCGACTGCCGTCATAGCTAGCTGGATGAGGAATCGAAACACGATTGAGTATCTCGGTTTATGGGAGTCTCTCTATAATCCGAATTTTAAACCCACCGAATTCGAGGGGTTTAGAAAACAAGCAGGCCTCAATGCGTTCACTCTGTCACCCCAGCGCTGGATTGAAACGACTGGTGCCATAGGTATAATCAGCAAGTCCGGACGTTATGGCGGCACCTATGCCCACAAAGACATTGCCTTCCGTTTCGCCAGCTGGATATCCGTAGAATTCGAGCTTTACATAGCAAAGGAGTTCCAACGTCTCAAGGAAGAAGAGCAGAAGCAGCTTGGATGGTCTGTAAAGCGCGAGCTGGCAAAGTTGAATTACAGGATTCACACCGATGCCATAATGAACAACCTGATACCGGCAGAGCTCCCTGCTTCCCGCATCACATTCATATATGCCAACGAGGCTGACGTCCTCAATGTAGCCTTATTTGGAATGACAGCGAAGGAATGGCGCGATGCCAACCCGGATGCGAAAGGAAACATTCGTGACTATGCAACAATCAACCAGCTCATCTGCTTGTCAAATATGGAGAATATCAACGCCGTGTTCATTGGCGATGGAATGCCTCAAAACGAGCGTTTGAAGAAACTCAATCAAATAGCAATTCAGCAGATGTCAGTACTCGAGGAAGTCGAAAGCCGTAAGCTCCTCAAATAGAATTAAAGCGGTCAGCCGCACTTTCTGCGTCTGCTGCGCAGCCACAGAAAGTACGGCTGGAGTTTATGAGACTCCTCGAAGTCGGCTGCTGGATTCATTTTAGACTGAGAAGCCTATAAAACTACTCGGGGAGGGCCTTGAGATGGCGCTTGCGGTCGGGCCCAGGGGTGGTTTCCATCCAGTTGCGCAGAACTGTTCGCATTTGGGAGAGGATTGGGGCGTAGGCGCTTTCCTCGGCGAGGTTGACCATTTCGAGACGGTCGGAGCTCATATCGTAGAGCTGCTCGCGGTGGAGTCCTTTGTCGTAGAGGACGTATTTGTAGCGGGAGCTGCGAACCATCCACCCGGCCGTGCCTGAAGTCTGTTTGAAATTGGTTTCAGTGACGATGAAGTCGGGTCCTTTGTCCTTTAGAGCTGCTGCTGATGCGAAACTCCTGCCCGGGCGGTTTGCCGGAAGAGAAGCACCGGTCCACTCACAGAGGGTCGGCATCATATCTATTCCGTTGTTAACCAGTGCCGCGGTGGTCTTTCCGGCATTTTTGCCTCCCGGGAGACAGACAATCAGAGGGACATTCGCGACCTCTTCGTAGAGGGCTGTCTTCTGGTTCCAACGGTGTGCTCCGGCGCCGTCGCCGTGGTCGGAGGTGAAGATGATGATGCTGTCGTCCCAGAGATTGAGATGGTCTATTTCATCCACGATTATGCCAATTTGTGCGTCCACGTGCTCAATCAGGCGGAAATAGGCGTTGCGGTAACGGCGCCAGTCGTCAGGGGAATAGTCCACGCTTGGGTAGAGAGAATAGTTCTGTCTTTGTTCGAAACTCAGGACCGCCGCATCGTAGGGTGCTTTCTCAAAATTTGCCGGAAGGTTCGGGCAATCAGGGATTTCTGCGACCGGAGTCGGAGCGTGAGGGGTTTTCTGTCCGCGGGCGTATTCACAGATGTTGTGTGGGTTGATGAATGAGGCGACCATAAAGAAGGGGTTGCCGCTTGGGGAGTTCAGCCCCGCGCCCGACTTTGCTCCTGAAGATTCCCTGCGCTTGGCTGCCCCGACGCTCTTGGTGGAGGTTAAACCATAGCGTGATTCGAGATAGTCCACACAGGCTTCTGCAAGGCCCTCGTCTCCATTGTCCCGTATGTTGCGGAAACCGAATTCTCCGTCAGGTATACTGATGGTATTGACGTGCCATTTTCCCGCATAGACACAGTCATAGCCCGCATCGGCGACCAGTTGACCGAGAGTGTTGTGACGAAGAGAATCCACGAGAGGCTTTTCATTCACGTCCATTCCGGTCTGCGATGGCATATAACCGGTAAACATCGCCGCTCTCGACGGACCGCTCAGCGGCATCGCACAATAAGCATTCTCGAAACGCACTCCCCTCTTGGCAAGGCGGTCCAGATTTGGAGTCCGAACATCAGCATTTCCGGCACAACTCATCGCCCCCGCCCAATGCTGGTCGGTCATTATCCAAATCACATTAGGTCTTTTCTGCGTCCCACGCGCCTCCGCCATTACTTCTCCTTCTGCTTCACCCTCCACCGGCAAGGCAAAAGCCGCCGCCGGCACCAAAGTCGCTCCCAGCGACATCATCAATAATTTCTTATCCATTTTCCAAAGCAACTATTTCTAATTCAAGCAACTTCAATAACAAGCAAAGCCAAAGGGGATGCATAAAAGTATGGGATGCAAGGCGCAGGTTGAAGTCAAATACCGCAGCAACCTGTCGGTTGTAAGGATTTCATAAAACCATCCAACGCGGCAGACCGCCTCAAAATTATGCCACCTGGTAGCTTGGAGACGGGGATGCATAAAAGGATGGGATGCAAGGCGCAGGTTGAAGTCAAATACCGCAGCAACCTATCGGTTGTGAGGATTTTGACAAAACCTGCAACGCGGCAGACCGCCTTTTATGCGCCCCGTCACCCCCGCACCCATATTGGAGAAGTCCACACCCATTGCCCATCCTTCTGCCGCACCCGCACATAATACCAGTCACAATCCGTCTCCCGCACATCATCCTCCATATAATGCTCAATGCTCCAGCAAGACTCAGGCATAGCCCGGTTGAAGAGCACCGCCTCGCTGAGCCAGCCGCGCATAAAGTGGCTGCGACCGCCTTCAAGCAGTTCTGCAAGAGTGTGGCTGAACTCCCGTCCGTTGAAGTCCGAAGTGATGACACCGTCAAGAGGCATCTCCACATCCAAAATCACCGCCTGGGTGGAAGCTGTTGTGGTGTTCGGGTTCTTGGACGTGTAGAGCTCCAGCTCCGCAGATGAGTCTGTCACCGCGCGGATGCGGTTCACGTGAGTGTGGAACTCAGTCTCGCCCTCCTGAGGGGAGGTGAAAGCCGCGCCACGGAAACAAGGGGTCACTGAAAGGATGCGTCCTTTGTCGATGCTCACTTTTCCGTTCCAACTCACATACTTCTCTTCTCTGTTCCATCCGTACTCCATCTTGATTTTGCAGCGAATGAGTCCCGAAGGCTCAAAAGTCGGAAGCATAGGACCGTTCATTCGGGCAATCAGCCGCCCGTTTTTGATGATGTCAACATAGTCAATGCAGCTCTGCGCCTCAACATTGACATAGATTCTGCGTCGTTCACCGCTCACGACGTCTCCCATAAAGCCATCGTTCAAACGAAAATCAACAACAATCTTATCTCCTGTTGCACAACAAGTATGACGACGACGCAGGGCATCCCAAATGCCGTCGCGACTGAGATTCGGGGAGAGAACACCTACACGACCGTCGCCGTAGCTGCCAGGATAGCCGGAATGCTGGTCTGTAGAGCCCATAATTCCGAATTTATGCCCCTGCTTGAGACCGTAGAGAATGGAACCCTCCCAATTGCGCGGGCCCATATCGTGAAGGTATGGATAGTCGCCCATATCCCCCTCTGCGAGTCCGTGGCGCGAATACATCTCCACAAAAGGAGTCTGGTCGCCTTCAGTGAAATACTTCCAATTATATCCGCGAAATCCCCCCTGATAGCCCATATGGTGCGGAGTCACAAAGACATCCTGCCCCTTGAACTTGTCTTTCCAGTTTTCGATGGAAGAGCAGCCCACAAGCGGAGCATCGAGACTCTTGTGGAGAGCCACGTGATCGCCGTAAACCATACTGTGAGCCTCATATCCTATGAATGTGAGGAATTTGCCTGGATTGTCGTATTCTTTCGTCATCGCGCTGTATTTTTCATAGCCGCCCTGACGAAGACGTTTGAAAGCATCTGTATGATACCCGATTACCCATTTCAGACGCGGTTCGCGGTTGAGCAGGTTGATGTCCGGCCACATCGCGTGCGGAGTGACGCTGACAAAATCGAGCTGCTCCTTGGCCGCCTCGAAAGCATCGCGCATATCTCCGTGCCCATAAGTTATGTTACAGTGGTTATGGAGGTCACCCCAATAGAGTTTGAGGTCCGAAGCCGAAGGAACAATTTTCTTCACATCCCTCACCGAGCTGCAAGACTCCAGAAGGCTGCCCGTAGCCGCCAGTCCGACCAGCGACCAACCGGAAACTTCCAAAAATTTACGTCTATCCATCTTATTATTAGTTATAATGTTATCTTCTTTGTATATATCGGCGGTCACCTTTAAACAATACACGCTCCCTCTCGCACGGATCAACGTCGCCATACGATTGCTGCACAGAATCGATGAGCGAAAGCATATATTCCCGTGTCTCCGAATATTCCGGAGCATCATACACATTGTGCATCTCCATAGGGTCTTTCGTCTCGTCGTAGAGTTCCCAGCAGTCGATGTCGTTGTAGAAGTGTATGAGTTTGAAGTCTTTAGTGCGTATGCCGTAGTGACGTTTCACCGAGTGTTCGGCGGGGTATTCATAATAGTGGTAATATACCGCCTTGCGCCAGTCCGTCGGGGTTGCGCCGTCGTTCTCTATGACCGGACGAAGTGAAACGCCCTGAATATCAGATGGAATCTCCACGCCGGCATAGTCGAGGAAAGTCGGTGCGAAATCGATATTCATACAGAGTGCGTCCGAAACTGTCCCGGCCTTTATTGCCTTTGGATAACGGACCAGAAGCGGCATCCTCTGACACTCCTCATACATAAAGCGCTTGTCAAACCATCCGTGCTCGCCGAGGAAAAATCCCTGGTCGGAGGTGTAAACCACGATAGTATTGTCAAGTTCACCCGTCATTTCGAGATAGTCCAACACACGACCGATGCTCTCGTCCACCGAAAGGACAGTCGCGAGATAATCCCTCATATACTGCTGGTATTTCCAGCTTACGAGTTCCCGCCCCTTAAGACGGCCGCTACGGTACTCAGCGATACGTCCCGCATAGACCGAATCCCATTTGTGCTGCGCCTCCTCCGGCATACGGAAATAGACCTTAGAGAGACGGTTGTCCGGGTTGGCAAGCATTTCCTCCCTTGTCATCAGTTTGAGGTCCCAATCCTCTGTGAAAGTCTTTTCAAGACTCATATCCTGCTCTGCAGCAGCGGGGCAACGACCTGAATAGTCGTCGAAAAGATTTTCCGGTTCCTGGAATACCCGGTCGTTGAATTCGCCCAGATGCTCCGGGGCCGGCATCCAGTTCCGGTGCGGAGCCTTGTGGTGGAACATCAGACAGAATGGCTTGAGAGGGGCGGATTTGCTTCCCGAGGCGGCCTGCGATTGGAGTGCGGCAGCGCGGCGGTTTTCAAGATAGGAGAGAACCTTTCCGGTGATGACGTCGCTGACATAGCCTTGCTCGGTGATTTCCTTGCCCATCTCCCAGAAACCCGGATTGTAGTAGTCTCCCTGCTCTTCCTGTCCGGAGAGAACACTCCAGAAGTCAAAGCCCTGAGGCTCTGAAATCAGGTGCCACTTTCCAATCATAGCTGTTTCGTAACCTGCGCTCTGGAGAAGTTTTGGGAAAGTCTGCTGGTCTCCATTGAAACGGGACGCATTGTCTGTGAATCCGTTCTCGTGGCTAAACTTGCCGGTGAGAATGCAGGCACGGGATGGGCCCGAAAGGGCATTAGTCGCATAGCAGTTTTCAAAACGCATTCCCTCACGAGCGAGACGGTCCATATTCGGAGTCTCAATCAGACGCCCGCCGTAGCAGGACATAGCCTGAGTCGTGTGGTCGTCAGTCATTATAAAGAGGATGTTCGGCCGTTTTTTTTCCTGTTCCTTCTGTCCGCAGGAGGCAAGAGCCGCAGCCGCAAGAGGAAGTGCCAAAAGACGGGATGAAGCCATATTTCCTAAAGTTTATAACTCAATTTCACTTTCTTCCCCTTTCCAACCTTCACCTCAAGTGACATTCCGCTGTTGCTGAAGCCCCGGTCGGTGAATTTGGCGGAAATATTCTCATATCCGGCATCCTGTTTCGGATGGATGACGGTGATAAAGCGCAGCGGCTCGTTTCCAGATTTTTTCGCATTGAAAGATGCGTGGATTCGCTTCACCTTTTTCATATACGCAGGAGACTGCCATCCCTCATCCTTTTTCATACTCATACCTTCCGGTCCGAAACAACGGAACATAAAATTGCTGTCGCCTTCAAATTCGGAATAGAATGTCATATCCTCACGGCTGTTCGGAACTTTGCCCTTCGGCATCTGCCAGTTGAGATTCACCCATCCCTTTTTCTGTCCCACAGCCTCATCGACGATGACGAAATATTCATTATTGACGAAGAATATCGAACGGCGGTGAGTGAGTCCCGGGTAGCTCGGATGTTCGGTCACGAGAATCTGCACATCGCCCTCAGGCTGCCAAAGAAGAGTCTCGGAAGCGACCTTGTCCACATCCTTTCCGTCCATTGTGAGTGTGTTGTGATGGGCAGAGGCACGGAACCACCTTCTCCACTCCATAACCTCGGGGTCTTTGCCCTCATAGACGTATGAACCGGAATCCTGGAAAAGACATTTGCCGTTGTACCAGAGTTCGAATGTTCCGAAATCCGGCTGCGCGTGCCACTCCCCTGCAGGACCGGCCTTCACGTCCATCTGAACGGCGTCGCTGCCCCATCCGCTGCGGAAAACATAGAATCCGGAGTCGTTGAATCCCTTGGAAAGCCAGTCCGGCTGAGTGCCTTCGGCTCCATCGCTTGCGAACCATTTGATGAACTGATTGTCCGGGAAGACCTCTGTCCACTGCTTGAAGTGTCTGGCCATTTCACGTTTGTCGCAGAGTTTCGCGTCGCTGAAGCAAGGATTGGTGCAGTCAGGGAACATTATGTTGAGATACCACATCACAAGGCTCTCCACTGCGTCCTGGTAGGACTGAGGGAAATCACTCCTGAATCCGTTGAGGTCGGCGACACGCAGGGATTTGAGGAAAATCTCGATGACTGCGAGATGGTAGTGAGGGTCAAGCTCGAAATGTCCGCCGTCGGGAAGGACCTGGATTTTCACCTCCTTATTGAGTATGTCCACGCCGCTCTGTCTCCAAAGTTCGGCGTCCTTGAATTCGGGGAAGAAAGAACCGGCGTAAAGCATCCTCTGAGCCTCGAAAAGAAGGTGGTTGCCCTGCTTGGACCAATTACCCATAATGTGGGTGGCGTGGCGGTGATAGTTCACGAGAAATTCCGTGAGGAACTCCGGCGTGAATGACGGCGAATCGACAAAGAGCTGGAACTGAAGGCATTGGTCCTGAAGACGATGGCTCACTTCGAGGGGTCTCCAGGCATAGCGTGCGTTCTCGGCATCGGCTTTGAGCTGCGAGTCCTGAGTGATTTCATATTCCTTTTTGCTGATTTTTACATAAGGGTTCTTGCGAATCCAGTCCATATACTGGGCTGTCCACTCCTTCGCATACTTTTCGTCGCCGCTCACTCTGTAGGCATATCCCATAGGAGCGAACCATTTGTGGCGGTGGAGTTGCCAGCGGAGTTCGTTGTCCTGCACCGGCCAGTATCTCCAGTCGATGTCCTCTCCGTAGTTGAAAGAAGGCTGGTAGCCCTTGTGAACAAAGAATGTGTGCTGGAGGGCATCATCTGCCCATTTCTGCTGTTCTTTGTTGATTTTCACTTTTTTGACGTTCCGGATTTCCGGAGTGCAGATTCCT